>CEOF01038992.1_pt1 | contig 14298 bp, 12 predicted proteins | sample 361311 | NCBI WGS metagenome assembly CEOF01 (sample SAMEA2619667, study PRJEB7988) | marine metagenome | biome: marine biome (ENVO:00000447); feature: surface water layer (ENVO:00002042); material: "saline water (ENVO:00002010), including plankton (ENVO:xxxxxxxx)" | depth 5 m
AATTTAAATTTTAGTGTTAAACAAGGAGAAGTATTCGGATTGTTAGGGCCCAACGGGGCAGGGAAAACTACATTTATTAATATCTTAGGAGGAACCGTTTCTAAAACTAGCGGATATATAAATGTATGGGGTTTTGATATAGAAAAAAATCCAAGACAGGTAAAAGCTTCTATTGGAATTGTTCCGCAAGAAATAAATTTAGATGCTTTTTTTAGTCCTAAAAAATTACTTGAATTACAAGCAGGACTCTATGGCGTTACGAAAAAAGACAGGATTACAGATCTAATTTTGGAAATGGTAGCTTTGCAGAATAAAGCAGATGCATATTCAAGAAGTTTGTCAGGTGGTATGAAACGAAGATTACTAATTGCTAAAGCTATGGTTCATCAACCTCCAATTTTAATTCTTGATGAACCTACTGCAGGAGTAGATGTTGAATTAAGAAATAATCTTTGGAAAAATGTCAAAGAATTAAACAAAGACGGGGTTACAATTATTTTAACAACACATTATCTTTTCGAAGCCCAAGAAATGTGCGATCGCATAGCAATCTTAAATAATGGTAATTTAGTTGCATTGGATACTACTCAAAAACTTTTAGAAAGAATTCAAAAAAAGATAATAAATTTAAAGGTTAAAGATATAGATCAGAGTAAAGAGCTTCAAATGAAAGGAATTGAATTTAAAATTAATTCAAATGACTCGCTTTCCATAACTTATGAAAAAAACTCATTGAATTTTGAAGAAATAATTAAATACCTAGGTAAAAATAATATAAAAATACTAGATATTGTTACTGAAGAAGGTGATTTAGAAGATGTTTTTGTACAACTCACAAATAAGTAGATTTAATTATAAAAAAAGATATTAATATAGTATGGAAATTGTAAAAAATCTTACTTTATTGAGATTATTTAAATATATACTTGCCGTTCTTCTTGGAACAATAATTTTAGCTATCTCATCAAAAATAAAAATTCCGTTTTATCCAGTGCCGATGACAATGCAAACATTTGTTGTACTACTTATAGGTATTGGATATGGTTGGAAACTAGGGCTTGCAACCATTTCATTATATTTATTTGAAGGAATGATAGGATTACCAGTTTTTTCAGGCACACCTGAAAAAGGCATTGGGTTGGTTTATTTCACAGGTCCAACTATGGGTTACTTAATAGGTTTTTTGGTGACTGTTTTTATTGCAGGGAAATTTAATTATAATAGTTTGATAAGTTCATTTCTTAAATTAACTTTTGCTACAAGTTTTATATATATTTTAGGAGTATTATGGCTTGGTGTATTCATAGGTTGGGATAAACCAATTTTTGAATTAGGTGTATTTCCTTTTTTGTTAGCTGAGCTGTTTAAAGTTTCTTTAGCAACACTTGTTGCTAATAAAACTAATAAGATTAAAAAAATATTTTAGTTTATCTAGGAGATCTCTTAGATAATATTCTTTGTAAGGTTCTTCTATGCATTTTCAGTCTTCTTGCTGTCTCTGAAACATTTCTATTACAAAGTTCGAAAACCCTGTGTATATGCTCCCATTTTACTCTGTCAGCTGACATAGGATTTTCAGGTGGTTTTGCCTTAGACTCAGGAGCAGCCAACAATGCGGCCTCAACATCGTCTGCATCTACAGGCTTAGCTATGTAATCTATTGCACCAGCTTTTACAGCTGCTACTGCCGTAGGTAAATTCCCGTATCCCGTTAACATTACTATTCTGCAATCTTTTTTGACTTTAGAGAGTTGCTTAACGACATCTAGCCCATTTCCATCATCTAGTCTTAAATCAACTAAAGCGAAAGCAGGAGGGTTTTTTGCTACTATTTGAAGACCTTCTGATACGTTTTTAGCCTCTTTTACGATAAATCCCTTCTTTTCCATAGCTCTAGAGAGCCTTCCTCTTAATGGATCGTCATCATCAAGAATTAGGAGCGACTTATCCGAAAAATCGGCCAAGTTTAGTTGGTCTGGGTAATTTTTTTGTGCCCTCATGTAACCTTATATGGGTTCAAAAAAGAATATTTCAACAGCAAAAAAATCTTTTTTTTTCTTTACATAAAGGTAAAAAAACCTTAAATGCGAATAATTAAGGTTTTTTTTATCAAAATTTTTTAAAAACCTTCTGTGTAAACTAAAGAGGACACATGAAATGCGAAAATTTAAAAACGTTAACGACCTAGTTAATGAACTAAAACCTGATTACCCCGTATATTGCGTACGGCCAGAATCTATAAAAAAGTCAACAAAATTTTTTAAAGATAATTTCCCAGGAAAAGTGCTTTATGCTGTTAAAACAAATCCGAATGAAAAAGTGATTAAACAAATTATTGTAAATGGAATTACAGATTTTGATGTAGCTTCTCTAAATGAGATTAAATTAATAAAAAAAATTAAGCCAGAAGCTAATTTGTATTTTATGCATACTGTTAAGAGCAAAGAAAGTATTTCTTCAGCTTATTTCAATTATGGTGTTAAAAACTTTGCACTTGATAACAAAGATGAGCTTAGAAAAATTCTAGAGTCTACAAATCAAGCTAAAGATTTAAACCTGTATGTAAGAATAGCTATCTCAAATGAGCATGCAGAAATTGACTTATCAAGAAAATTTGGAGCTTCACCTTCAGAGGCTCTGGGTCTTGTAAGGCTTTGTAGAGAATACTCAAACAAACTTGGTATAAGTTTTCATGTTGGTTCTCAATGTATGCATAAAATTTCTTACTCTCAAGGAATACAGGAAATTGGAAATATTATAAAAAAAACTAAAATTATTCCAGATGTGATAAATATTGGAGGAGGTTTCCCATCCATTTACCCAGATTTAAACCCTGAACCAATTAGTAATTATTTAGATGAAATAAAGAGGTCAATAAAAAAATTAAATTTCCAAAAATTGCCAGAAATAATCTGTGAACCAGGAAGGGCAATTGTTGCCGAGAGCGGGTCAACAATAGTGAAAGTTGTATTAAGGAAAAAACAAAATCTTTATATAAACGATGGTACTTACGGCTCTCTGTTTGATGCTGGTGTTCCAAATTTTGTTTTGCCAACTAAAATGATTACAAATGGTAGAATTCTTTCTAGAAAATTAACTTCGTTTAGTTTCTTTGGTCCAACTTGTGATAGTTTAGACTACATGAAGGGTCCTTTTTTATTGCCAAACAATATTAAAGAAGGAGATTATATAGAACTCGGTCAACTAGGAGCTTACGGATTAACTTTTAGAACAAAGTTCAATGGTTTTTACTCAAATGAAATATTTGAATTGGGTGATAAACCAATAATGTCTTTATACGAGGATGCAAGTAAAGTTGATTACTTAGTTGCATAATGGGAAAAAAAAATGGTCCTAATATTGGACACAATAAAAAATCTTTACTTAAAAATCCTATAGAACATATAGATATTACATCTTTTGATGCTAGGAAAATAATAGATGATATGGGTAAAATGTCATTTACTTCTAGAGATACTTCAAACGCTGCTAAAATTTTTAATGAAATGTTATCCGATAATAACTGTGCGATTTTTTTGACTATTGCAGGCTCAACATCGGCAGGAGGATGTATGAAAATTTATTCAGATTTGGTAAAATATAACATGGTAGACGCAGTGGTAGCTACTGGAGCTTCAATTATAGACATGGATTTTTTTGAGGCCCTGGGTTTTAACCATTATCGAGGATCTCAATTTCAAGACGATACTGAACTAAGAAAGAACTATATTGATAGAATTTACGATACTTATATCGATGAGGAAGAACTTCAAGCTTGCGATAAGGCTATTTGTGATATTGCTAATTCATTAGAGCCTAAAACTTATACATCGAGAGAGTTTATAAAAGAACTAGGTAAATTTTTAAAAGCCAAGGCTAAAAAAAAGGGGTCTTTGATAGAAACTGCTTACGAAAATAATGTTCCAATTTTTTGCCCAGCATTTACGGATAGCTCAGCAGGTTTCGGTTTAGTAATGCATCAAGAGCAAAATCCAAAAAAACATATTACCATAGATTCGATCAGAGAGTTTAGGGAACTTACTGAAATAAAACTAAAGTCTAAACAATCAGGTCTTATGATGATAGGCGGAGGAGTTCCTAAAAATTTTGTTCAAGACACAGTCGTATGTGCCGAACTTTTAGGGAAAAAAGTTGACATGCATAAATACGCAGTTCAAATTACAGTTGCAGATACCAGAGACGGAGCTTGTAGCAGCTCAACTTTGAAAGAAGCTAGTTCTTGGGGAAAAGTAGATGTCACTAAAGAACAAATGGTTTTTGCTGAAGCAACAAGCGTTCTTCCACTAATTGTAAGCGATGCATACCATAGAAATAATTGGAAAAATAGAACTAAAAGAAATTTTCAAAAAATATTCAAATAATCAACCATTATGATTAAAACAAGACTAGCATTAATACAGATGAAAATGTCATCTGAAAAAAAGAAAAATATATCTAACGCTATATCAAAAATATATAAAGCTAAAAAAAAAGGTGCAAATATAATCTGTTTGCCAGAACTTTTTTTAACAAACTATTTTTGTCAAATAGAAAGGCATTCTCATTTTAATTTGTCAGAAAAAATTCCTGGACCAACAACAAATACTTTTTCAATTATTGCTAAAAAGTTAAAAGTAATATTAATCTTATCAATATTTGAAAAAAGAGTATCTGGTATTTATCATAATACTTGCGTTGTAATTGATGAGTACGGAAAAATTAAAGGTAAGTATAGAAAAATGCATATACCAGATGACCCTCAATATTATGAAAAATTTTATTTTACTCCAGGAGATCTTGGATTCAAGTCATTTAAAACCTCTAAAGGAAACTTAGGAACCTTAATTTGTTGGGACCAATGGTTTCCTGAAGCAGCTAGATTAACGGCTTTAAAAGGAGCTGAAATACTTTTTTACCCTACTGCTATTGGGTGGCATCCAAAAGAGAAAAAAAAATTTGGAAAGTCACAGCTTGAGTCGTGGTTGGCTGTACAAAGATCGCACGCTATTGCTAATGGAGTTTACGTTGCTGCTATTAATAGAGTAGGTGTTGAAAAGCAAGGAACAAAAAAGTTAGAATTTTGGGGAAATAGTGTAATCTTCGATCCAAGTGGAAATATTGTCAAGAAAGCAAATTTATCTGAGCAGATAATTATTTGTGACATTGATTTTAAAAGAATAGAGACAACAAGAAGACACTGGCCTTTTTTTAGAGATAGAAGAATAGACTTTTATAAAGGTATATTGAAAAATCCTAAAGATGGTTAAATTTTTGAAAGACCTAACCTATAAAATGCCTGCAGAATGGGAGAAACAAAAATCAACCTGGATAGCTTGGCCACATAACAAAACTGATTGGCCGAATAAATTTAGGTTTATACCCGATGTATTCGGAAAAATTATTTCTAAAATTTCGAAAGTTCAGAAAATCAACATTCTGATAGAAAATAAAGAAAAGAAAGAAAAAATAATTCTGTTTTTACGTAACTATGAAATTAATTTTAGAAATGTTAGTTTTAGTGTATGTAAAACTGATAGGGTGTGGGTAAGAGATTCTTTTCCAATTTTTGTTAAAAATAAAGTTAACAAAAAGATTTTATTGAATTGGAAATTCAATGCATGGGCAAAATATAAAAATTTTAAATATGATAACGGTATATGTCAAAAAATTAAAAAAAAGTTAAATCTTAAAGATGTAAAACCAACCATAAAGAATAAAAGAATTGTTTTAGAGGGTGGTTCTATAGATGTAAATGGGAAAGGAACTCTTCTTACGACTCTTGAGTGTCTACATAGTAAAGTACAAGAAAGGAACCCTGGCTTTAAAAGAAAGGATTACGAAAATATATTTAAGAAATTTTTGGGAGTTGGTAATGTTATTTGGCTCAATAAAGGAATTGCAGGAGATGACACGCATGGTCATGTAGATGATATAGCTAGATTTGTGGACGAAAAAAAAATCTTTATTGCTTCTGAAAATAATAAACGAGATATTAATCACAAACCACTTAAAGAAAATTATCAAATAGTTAATAAATTTAACAAAAAAAATAAGTTTAAGATTATTAAAATTCCTATGCCCAGTGCTAAGTTTATTCAGGGAGTAAGGGTGCCAGCGAGTTATTTAAATTTTTATATTGCTAACAAATTAGTTCTGGTTCCTACTTTTAAAGATCGTAAAGATAAAAATGTTATTAAAATTTTTAAAAAACATTTTAAGAATAGAAACGTTGTTCCAATAGACTGTTCCAAATTAATTTGGGGTTTTGGAGCTGTTCATTGTATGACACAGCAAGAACCTATTTAGCAATGTCTTTTAAATTCAAAGAAACTTGAACGCTGGCCCCCATCTTACTGTTATTCGAAAAAATAATTTTTGCTCCTTTTCTCTCTAAAAGAGTTTTGCCTAAAAAAGTTCCTAAACCTGTTCCAACTTGGTCTGTTAGTTCTTGAGATTTAGATTGAATGTAAGGCTCACCCAATACATCTATAATATCTTCAGCAAAACCTGGTCCGTCATCTTGTATTTTAATTTCAACTATTTCGGAATCAATATTTAAAATTATATCAACTTTACTTTTTGAAAATTTTACTGCATTCCCAATAAAATTTCTTAGGCCATAAATAATTTCAGGATTTCTCTCAATATTTATATTATTATTATCAGAAATTAATGAGATTTTTTTAGAAGAAGTTTCTCTAAAGCTATTAATAATCTCTTCAATCAAATCGTCAATTTTCACCGTACTTAAAAAATCATCATCGATAATTTGTTTTTTTGATATTTTTTTAAGAATTTCGCCACATCTTTTGGACTGACTAATTAATAAGTCAATATCTTTTGATAATTCTTTATTATTAATTAATTCTTTTTTTAGTTCTTTTGAAACTATACTAATAGTTGCTAGTGGGGTGCCTAGAGAGTGAGCTGCTGCTGCTGCTTGACCTCCTAGAGACTCCAATTCATATTCTTTAGCTATAACTTGTTGTAATTTATTTACAGCTTCTGTTCTTCTTTTGCTTGCACCTGAAAATCTAATTCCAAAATAACTTATAAACACTAAGCCAACAATTATGGCTAAAAAATATCCAGTCAAATATAATCTAGGAAAAGTATTATTATCATCATGTACTCCCGGCAACGGGAAATGAAAAATAGTTAATAAAAATAAAAATAAAACAGTTAATAAACCTAAAATGATAGTTGTACCCATACTTAAAAAGGTCGATGAAACTATTGTTGGGATTATCATTAAAATTGAAAAAGGGTTTGATATACCTCCAGTTAAATATAGTAATAATGAAAGTTGAATTAAATCGTAGAAAAGAAAAAATGCTGCGTTAAAATCTTTTAATTGAATGCTCTTAATCTTGAATTGTAGAAACAAATTTGTTCCTAAACCTAAAAAAAGTATAGTAAGACAAAAGATAATTGGAAATTCTAGTTGCAAGAAAAAATAAACTATAATTAAAGATATAAATTGCCCAATTATTGCAATCCATCTTAAAAAAACGAAGGTTTTCCTGTCTAAATTGAGGTTTTCTCCTAATCTAAAGAGAGTAGAAAAATCCATTTAAAATCTAAATATCAAGATTGGCAACGTCTAAAGCGTTACTAGTTATAAAATCTTTTCTAGGGGCAACTTCGTCTCCCATTAAAATTTGAAACATTTTTTGGTCCTCTTTTGATTTTTCTTTTGTACCTTTAGTATACTGAATTCTCAACATCGTTCGATTGTCTGGGTCTAAAGTTGTTTCCCATAACTCGTTTGGATTCATTTCACCTAAACCTTTAAACCTTTGTATAGATAATTTTTCTCTTTGAGATTGTATAAAAATTTTATATTCTTGTGTTCCTTTTTTAATTTTTTTATCAATCTTATCTGACGCTTTAACAATGTATTCTTCTAATGCCTTTTCATCTTTGATGTAAACGCTTTTATTAGCTTTAGTCACTTTGAATAATGGTGGTTGAGCTAAATATATATGACCATTTTCAATAAGTTGATTAAAAGGATAATTGTTAAAAAAGGTTAGCAAAAGAGTTCTAATATGAGAGCCGTCAACATCAGCATCTGTCATTATTATAATTTTATCGTATCTTAAATTATCGATTTTAAAATCTTTAGATCCAGTGCCTAAAGCATTTATTAAAGTTACTATTTCACTTGAAGACATCATTTTTGACAATGCCCTCGTTGCTTCATCAGAACCATTAGATTTTGAATTTACAAAAGTATTTAAAATTTTTCCTCTCAGAGGCAAAACAGCTTGGTATTCTCTTACTCTGCCTTGTTTTGCAGATCCTCCTGCAGAGTCTCCTTCAACTATAAAAAGCTCAGTACCTTCCCTTTTCTGAATCTGACAGTCTGCTAACTTACCGGGTAGGCCAGTGAGTTCAAATGTGCCTTTTCTTCGAACGCTATCTCTAGCCTTTCTGGCAACATCCCTCGCAACAGCAGCTTGAGTAATTTTTTCTAAAATTACTTTTGATATAGACGGATTTTGATCAAACCATGTAGAGACTTTATCATTAATTATAGTTTCAACTATTGGCCTTATTTCAGACGAAACAAGTTTATCTTTTGTTTGAGAAGAAAATTTGGGATCAGCCATTTTAATAGAAAGCACTGCTGTAAGACCTTCCTTAATATCTTCGCCTGATAGATTAATTTTATTTTTTTTGCTATTTTTTTCGTTCCAATGTCTGTTGATTACTCTTGTTAAAGCACTTCTAAATCCAAGTAAGTGAGTCCCGCCATCCTTTTGAGCTATATTATTTGTAAAAGGAAGAACTTCCTCAGAATATCCTGCATTCCACTCTAGTGAACATTCTACTATTACATCGTTTTTAGTACCCGTAATATAAACTGGTTTTTTAAAGACTTCTTTCTCATTTTTATTAATTAAAACTGGCTTTTTTTTATTGATATACCTCACAAATTCAAGGATTCCACCATCGTATTTATGTACAAATTCGCTTTCCTTTTTTGAGGCTTTGTCGATTAAAGTTATAGATACACCTTTATTTAAAAAGGCTAGTTCTCTTACTCTCTTTTCTAGAATTGATGCACTAAATTTTGTTGAAGAAAAAATATTTTTTGAAGGAACAAAATTTATCTTGGTTCCCTTTTTTTTTGTTTTTCCATTTAATTTTAATTTCTTTGAAGTATTTCCGTTTTCAAAAATCATCGAATATTCTTTACCTTCTCTGTAAATACTTAACTCTAGTTTTTCTGAGAGAGCGTTAACTACTGAAACTCCAACTCCGTGTAAACCACCAGAAACCTTGTAAGAGTCATGGTCAAATTTTCCTCCAGCGTGTAATTGAGTCATAATCACCTCGGCTGCAGGCATTTTTTCTGATTTATGCATATCTACCGGAATACCTCTTCCATCATCTTCTACTGTAATAGAGTTATCTTTATTCATTGTGATAGTAATATTTTTACAGTATCCAGCTAAAGCTTCATCTATAGCATTATCTACTACCTCAAAAACCATATGATGCAATCCTGTTCCATCATCAGTATCGCCAATATACATTCCTGGTCTTTTTCTTACAGCATCAAGACCCTTAAGAACTTTTATAGAGTCCGCACCATAGTTTTCTTTAGGATTTGAATTTAAATTTTTAGACATTATTATTATGTTAGATATTTGAGTATACCATTTTTTTAATGAATATAAAACTACTGTCAAAAAATTGAGCCCAGAATGATCTAATATCAATGCTTTTAGCTTAAAAAATAAATAACTTTGCTAATTCGTCGTAATTTAGATTTTCATAGGCATAATAACATAGTAACTGTTTTTATCAGTTACATCTTCAATTAAAACTGGTGACACAGAGTCTTTAAAGTTCATTTTAATATTTTTATCTTCTATTTCAGAGGCAATATCTATTAAATATTTTGAGTTGAAACTAATATTTAGATCGTCTGAGTTAAAACTTCCTTTAATTACTTCATTACCCTCACCAGAATTAGCACTATTAACAGAAAGCTGGATATTGTCTTTATTAATAGAAAGTTTAACCCCTTCTTTGCCATCAAGAGAAACACTTGTAACTCTTTCTATAGAATTAATGAACTCTTTAGATAAGACTACCAACGTTTTTTTATTGTCAGTAGGAACAACCTTTCTATAATCTGGAAATTTACCATCAATTACTTTAGAAATTAGTTTTATTTTACCTAATTTAAACATTATTTTATTTTCACTTATCTGCATCAAAAGTTTTTCATCTATGTCGGTTAGTAAAGAACAAAGTTGAAAAGCTGCTTTTCTAGGAAGTATTAAAGAAGAAAAATTGTCAGCATTATTAATTTCTATACTGCTAGAGGAAAGTCGATGACTATCTGTAGCAACCCCAGTCAAAAAATTTCTTCCATGAGCTTCAGTAAGGTGTAAAAAAATCCCATTTAAATAATGCCGAGTGTCATCGTTTGATATTGCAATTTTAGTTTTATTCAAAACTTTCAAAAAATTTTTGTTATTTAATTCCATTTCTTGACCTTCAAATTCATCACTAAAAGTAGGAAAATTATCGGATGGTAAGCAAAGTAAGTTAAAATCTGAACTTTCACTTTTAAGGCTCAATTTGTTCTCAGATATTAACTCAAAATTAAGATCTGAGTTTGAAGAAATTTTTCTTAAAATATCAAATAAAACCGAAGCAGACGTTGTAGTATTTCCATCTTTCAAAATTTTTACATCACTTATCTCATCTTGAAAAATAATATCTAGATCAGTAGCGACTATAGAGAGTTTATTATTTTGAAGCTGCAACAAAACATTTGATAGTATCGGTAAAGTATTTTTTTTCTCTACAATCCCTTGAACAAAATTTAAAGACTTTAATAAAACATCTCTTTTTACTGAAAATTGCATTATTCTTACTGTTCTATTAATAAGCTTTTAATTTGATTTATATTTTTTTTCATCTCATCGTCTTGCTCTGATAATCGCGAAATAGTCTTTACTGCATGAATTACAGTTGTGTGGTCACGATTTGCAAATCTTCTTCCAATCTCAGGTAATGATCTTGTTGTTAATTTTTTTGCTAAATACATTGCGATTTGTCTAGGTCTTGCAAGTGGCCTAGAACGTCTTTGAGACAACATATCCGTTAAAGAAATGTTAAAGAAACTTGATACCACGTTTTGAATTTTGTCGACTGTGATAACTTTTATTTGACTGAAAACATCTTTTAAAATATTTTTACAATCACTTATCGAAAGTTCTTTATTGTGGACTCTGCTGAAGGCTACTACGCGGTTTAAGATTCCAATTAATTCTCTAATGCTAGTCTTACTCTCGTTGGCTATATAATTTAATACATCATCGCTAAGCTTAATATTTTCCTTGAATTGATCTTGAATTTCTAAAATCTTCTTTTTTATAATTTTGACCTTTAGTTCCAAATCTGGAGTCTCTATATCAACTACCAGTCCACCTGCTAATCTTGATTTGATTCTTTCCTGAACTCTATCTAACTTCATTGGGGTTCTGTCAGATGAAATGATTATTTGAGATCCTTTATCCATTAGACTGTTAAATGTATGAAAAAACTCCTCCTGTAAACTTTCTTTTCCTCTTATAAACTGAATATCGTCAATAATAAAAACTGATGATTTCCTGAAAAAGTCTTTGAAGTTAACCATATCATTTTTCTTTATCGATTTGATAAAATGATACATAAATCTTTCTGCTGAGATAAACATTACATTATTATCTGATTGCAATTCTAAGCCAATAGCATTTAATAAATGAGTTTTACCTAAACCTACTCCCCCACAAATAAATAAAGGGTTATATCTAGATAACTGCTCGCAGACTTTTTTTGAATAAGATAGAGCAATATCGTTACTTTTGCCTTGAATAAAATTATCGAAATTTAAATGAGAATTTAAACGGTTATAATTAAGAATTGAGTCTTTAATTTGAGTTACTTTGTTTATGTCCTCTATCTCAGAAAGATCAGGGACATTTTTATTATCTTCAATAATTTTAAATTCAATTCTATTTAAACTAAGCTTGAAACTCCTTACTTGCTCTAAAATTTTATCTAAATATCTTGACACAATCCAATCTCTAAAAAAACGTGTAGGCACGCCAAGAATCAAATAATCATTGAATTCTTTCACTAATGAAATTTTTTGAAGCCAACTAGTATATATTTCACTCCCAAAATTTTTCTTAAATGAATTTTGAATATCTTGCCAATTTAAAGTTTTTTCTTCCTCTGAGACATAAAGTTTTTGATGTTTAGAATTATTTTTTTCCATGTAATTATTCCTTGAAGAAATTCCTTTAAACTATTTTTTTTATTACTTTGCAAGTATCTGTAGGTTGTAATTAAAAATAAACTTGAGTAGGTTGTAGCTTTAGCGTTTAAATAGAAAATATTATTTTCTACAACTTGAAAAAGAAAATTTATTTTTTCTTTAATATTAAAGATCCCAAATATAGCCAAATTTTTTAATTTAACGCTAGCTATTGTATTCTTACTTTATTTAAATTTTTTAGAGATTTTAGAAATTTTTCTTGAAGCTGTTCTTTTGTTTACAACACCTGATTTAGCAACCTGCATTAGAATTGATTGAAATTTTGGTAAATATTCTTTTGCTTTTTCCTTTTCCTTTGATTTAATTAATAAATCCATCTTTTTAATTGCATTCTTATACTTACTTTTTCTAATTCGATTTACTTGGGTTTGTTTTTTTACCCTTCTTACTCTTCTAATTGCTGATTTTGTGTTAGGCATTTTTTAATCTGTATATATGTCACTAATATCATGGTCAACTTTTATTATTATTTTTGACAATTAAAGCAATAAAAACTTGCCCGTTGTGAAACAATAGTTTTTCTTATAATCCCTTTACAATCAGGGTTAGAACATTTTTTCCCTAATTTACCATAAACATTAAAATTTTGTTGAAATGACCCTGATTGACCTCTGCCATTCTGAAAATTTTTAATTGAGGAGCCTCCTCTTAAAATAGCCTTTTTTAAAATCTTTTTAGTGAATATTATTATTTTTTTAATTTCATCATCAGTTATGTTTCTAACTTTTCTCTTTGGTTTTATTTTGCTTAAAAATAGAATTTCATTTGCGTAAATATTACCTAGTCCAGAAACAAATTTTTGATCCATAAGCAAGTCTTTAATTAATCTCTTTCTTCCTTTTATATAATTTTTAAAATATATAAAATTAAATGAGTTATTTAAAGGTTCTGGCCCTAAATTTTTAAGGTGAAAATTGAAAGAAAAATTTTTTTTTTGTTCTATTTTAATAAACCCAAATTTTCTTACATCATTATAAATTAATTTTACATTTTTTTTTAAAATAAAAATTATGTGGTCGTGTTTCTTGTCTTTTCTCTCATTAAGAGAATAATAAAAACTTGTTTTTTTTCGAACTTTCGTATTGTCAATAATAAATAACTTTCCAGTCATACCGAGATGAACCAATATAAAATAATTGTTATTTAATAAAATTATAAGGAATTTAGATCTTCTTTTTATACTTAAAATTTTAGACCCTATAACTTTTTTTAAATCTTCTTTTTTTATTTTATACCTGAGATTAGGGTCATTTATTATGACTGATTTTATGTTTAAATTGTTTATTGATCTTTCTAGAGACCTTTTTACAACTTCAACTTCTGGTAATTCTGGCATATAATTTAATAATGAAAAGTACTATCCAAAACAAAAAAAAACTAGTCAATTCTGTTTTTTCTCAAGTTTATAAAAAGTATGATTTCATGAACGATATAATGTCTTTTGGTATTCATCGTACATGGAAAACAAAACTTTTGGATTGGATGAATCCTCAATTAAATAATTCACTCATAGATGTAGCTTCTGGTACAGGTGATATAGCAAAAAAATTTTCAATTAGAACAAAAAAAACTTCGAAAATATCATGTGTAGAACCTAACCATCAGATGTATTCGATGGGGAAAAAAAATTTGCAAAATTTCAAGAATATAAGCTGGTATAAAGCATCAGCTGAAAAGCTTCCATTTAACCAAGATACTTTCGACTTTTATACAATTAGTTACGGCATAAGAAATGTTTCAGATATAAATCAAACATTGAAAGAGGCTTTTAGGGTTTTAAAGCCTGGAGGAAGATTTATGTGTTTAGAATTTTCTAAGATTGATAATGAAATCCTTAGTTTACTTTATAAAAATTATTCAAAAATCATCCCGTATCTCGGTAAACATGTGGTTGGATCTTCAAAACCATATGATTATTTAATTAAAAGTATTGATGATTTTTATTCTCA
>CEOF01014474.1_pt1 | contig 14190 bp, 14 predicted proteins | sample 361311 | NCBI WGS metagenome assembly CEOF01 (sample SAMEA2619667, study PRJEB7988) | marine metagenome | biome: marine biome (ENVO:00000447); feature: surface water layer (ENVO:00002042); material: "saline water (ENVO:00002010), including plankton (ENVO:xxxxxxxx)" | depth 5 m
ATGATCTTATCCATTTTATCTCTTGTAAACCAATATTTAGCTTTATCCTCGTCAGTTTCTTCATCTTCTTCCCATTCGTCAAATTCATCTTCATCTATCTTTGCAATCTTTGCAGTTTTTGGAAATTTTAAAATTACATTTAATGGAGTAGTACCACCTAAATCATCATCAATTTTTTTCATTCCTTTATAAATTTCTGTTTCTTTATCAAAATAGTTTATGAAACTATTTTCAACCTCAAGCTTGAATATACCTATTATGCTTAAGATTATTATTAAAAAAGTAGAACCGAAAATTAAAATTTTATTGCTTTTAGTAAAAGAACTTAACGAGGAAGTTATTAAAGATTTCTCAGTATCTTTTATTCCTATTTCATTTGCAGATGATAGAATGTTAATTAATGAGGGTAACAATAAAAAAGTAACTAAAAATGAAATTATCAATCCCAAAGTCATCATCCATCCAAAATCAATAATTGGTTTTATTCCGCTAAAAACTAAAGATAAAAATGCACATATCGTAGTAAGGACGGTGTAGAGAATTGGAAGCATCATTTTCCTTGTTGTTTCAAATATAGCTTCACTTTTTGAAAGCTGAGGAAATTCTTTTTTTAATTGTAAAAATCTTACAGTCACATGAATATTCATAGCCATATTTAAAATAAGCATTAAGGCAATAAAATTTGAAGAAATAACTGTTACTTTCCATCCAATTAAACCTAAAAGCCCAATCATTAAAATGACTGAAGTTGCACATCCAAGTAGTGGCATCACTACCCATTTTAAATTTCTAAAAATAAACCAAAGCGTAAAAACAATAAAAATAAAAACTCCAATTCCAAATACAACAATATCACTTTTAATATAACTCATCATGTCATTAGCAATCATAGGAATACCCCCAAGGTGGATTTTTGCATTCCCGCTGTATTTACTAATCACGTCTCTTATTTCAGATATGTTTTGATGATTTCTAATATTATAAAGATTCTTATATTCTTCATATTCTTTGCTAAACTTTTTGTAATTTACTTTCTCTTCCTTTGATAAACCTGTTTCAGTTAATTGATTATAATATTTGTCTTTAACTTTAATATATTCTGATAGTCTTTCATCCTTTTTTAAATAAACAACAATGCCAGATGTTTTTCCATCTTCACTAATTACATAATTTTTATAAATTGGACTATTTATAATTTCATCAAAAGCTCTTTTTCTGTCAATCTCAGGATAGGCCAAAGTTTTATAATTTTTTAGTCTTTCCATCAATCCTTCGTCAGTGCTTTTTAAAAGAGGAACATCAATAACCGTTATTACGTTATCTACCCAAGTTAACCTTTCAATTTTGGATTTAAGCAATTGAAGATTGAGGATAGTCTCTTTTTCAGTAAAACTTGTAACGGGAGTATAAGTTAAAACTAAAAAATCTTTTGAGCCATATGTTTGATTTACCTCTCGTAAATATTTTAGATCTGGGTCACCTTCAAGCAGAAGTGCATCTGATGATGCATCTAAATTGAAATTTTTTGATTGGTAAAGAGAAAAAAAAATTACAATTGATAAAAAAATAAGTGTTATTTTTGAAAAATCTAAAATTATTTTTTTATAAATACTTGCAAGCATGAGTACATTTCAGATATATCTTAATTTTTTTATAACTAAAGAACAAATTAAGCTTAATTTTTACTCAAATCTTTGAATTTTGTGTAAATCCCCTCAAACTCTACTTTAATAGTGCCGGTTGGCCCATGTCTTTGTTTGCCTAATATAATATCTGCTAAGCCGTTAACATCATTCATTTTTGACTGCCACTCTGCATGTTCTATTGATCCTAATTTTGGTTGTTTTCTCTCTAAATAGTAGGCTTCCCTATAAACAAACATCACAACATCTGCGTCTTGCTCAATTGAACCTGACTCTCTTAAATCTGCTAATTGTGGTTGTTTATCATCTCTTTGCTCAACAGCTCTTGAAAGTTGAGATAAAGCTAATACCGGAACAGATAATTCTTTAGCCAAAGCTTTTAAACCTTGAGTAATTTCTGAAATTTCTTGAACTCTGCCGTCATTTCTATTTGAGCTCGATCTCATTAATTGAATATAATCTACAACAATTAAGCTTAATCCAAATAATCTTTTTATTCTTCTAGCTCTATTGCTTAAAGTTGCAATTGTAATAGCAGGAGTTTCATCAATATAAAGTGGTAAATTGTAGATATTTCTAGAAGTTTCAATGTACCTATTAATCTCTTCCTCTGTAACTTTTCCACGTCTAATATCATCAGATTTTATTCTTGCTTGTTCTGACAAAATTCTAGTTGATAATTGTTCTGAGGACATTTCTAGTGAAAAAAAAGCAATCGAGGATTTTTCTTGTCTTTTTAAAATACTTTGAGCAGCATTATACGCAATATTAGTAGCTAAAGCTGTTTTACCCATTGAAGGTCTACCAGCTAAAATGACTAAATCTGATTTGTGTAACCCTCCTAATTTTTCATCTAAATCAGTAAGGCCAGTTGGTACACCAACAATACCTTGATCATTTTGCATAGCCATGGTTGCCATTTCTATTGTTTGGTCTAATGCTTGATTAAATTTCAAAAACGATTGAGAAAAACTTCCTCTTTCAGCTAAATCGAAAAGAGATTTTTCAGTATTTTCAATTATATTTTCTGCACTTTTCTCATCAGAATTAGCATTTAAAGTGTCGTTAGACAATTGATCAGAAATTTGTACCAGCTCTCTCCTTAAATACATTTCATGAATAATTTTCGCATAATCAATTGATTGCTTTACCGATCCAGAAAATCTTGTTAGTTTTACCAAATATTCTGTTCCACCAACCTCATTAAGAATGCCATCTTTTTCAAAGAAATTCTTTAAAGTAATTGGATTTGCAATCATTCCTTTATTATTTAAATTTTCAATTACATCATAAATTTTTACATGAGCTGGATCATAAAATATATTGGAACTGACAAGAGTTGAAACTTCGTCAATAATATCATTATTTACTAATATTGATCCTAATAGAGCTTGCTCAGCCTCTAAATTTGAAGGTTGTTTATTTTTTTGATTTTCTTGAATAGATTTGATCTCTTTCACATGTTTATAATAGGATAATACGAAATGTGATAAAGAAAAAAGTTACACACTATTTTTTTGTATCTGTGGAAAAGTTATTTAGATTGTATTTTATCTATCTTAATTGTAATTTGCGCTTTTACTTCTGAGTGAAAGTTAATTTCAGCCTTAAATACACCAATCTTATTTAGTTCATCTTTTAATATAATTTGAGAGGGAACAACATCTGCATTAGCTTTATCTTTAATTAGATTTGTTATTTCTTTAGGTTTTATAGAACCATATAATTCACCATTTTCTTTACTTTCTTTATTAAAAATAAAAGATTTATTATTAATCAGTTTAGATATTTCTTTAAATTTATTTTTAATTTCCGTGTTTTTTCTATTTAATTCATCTTTTTTCTTACTAACTAGTTCTTGGTTATCTTTATTAAATCTTAGAGCCTTACCTTGCTTCAGAAGGAAATTTCTACCATAGCCATTCTTAACAGTCACTTTATCTCCTATATTTCCTAAATTAAGAATATTCTCTAATAAAATTATTTCCATTTTATAAAAGACCTAAAATTTTAGCTTTTTTGATTTCTTTAGTAAGTTTTTTTTGTTTACCAAAAGATACAGATGTGATTTTAGATGATATAATTTTTCCATTATCAGACACATACTTTTTTAACAAGCTTATATTTTTATAATCAACGATCGGAGCGTTTTTAATAGATAGAGGACATTTCTTTGAAAATTTACCGTCATTTTTTTGAAATAAACTAAGCTTATTTAGTGAATTAGAACCCCTTTTTTGAAATTTTTTATTTTTCCTTTTCATTTTATTTATCTTTTTTAAAGAATTCGTTAGTTGTGTCTAATTTTTTATATTTAACTGTTAAATGTCTAATAATTGAACCGTCAATTTTAATTTTTTTTTCAATTTCAGTTAATGTTTTGTTGTTTCCTTCAAATTTATAATGAATATAGAAACCTTTTTTAAAATTTCTAATTTTATTGGCAAGGTTTAACAGACCCCATTCCTCTATTTTTATAACTTTTCCAGAAGAACTATTTATTAACGTATTATATTTATTTTTAATAGTTTCTAAATCTGCTTGAGCTAAATCTTGTTTTGCTACAATAGTATTTTCGTAAAAAGCCATAGTTTATTATGTTTATTAAGTTTATTAGTTATTTATAAAATGTGGTTTATACTATAATGATCATTTATAGCAATACTAATAATTGTTAAATTAATTGATATTAATGAACGCTTTATTATTTCCAGGGCAAGGTTCTCAAGTAGTAGGAATGGGATCTGAGTTTCATAAAAAATTTGAACTTGTTAAAAAAATATTTAAACAAGCAGATGAAAAATTAAATTATTCCATCTCTCAATTAATTTTAGACGGGCCTGAAGATAAATTACAACTAACCATGAATACTCAACCAGCAATTTTGACTGTAAGTTATTCAATTTTTAGAGTTTTAAAAGATGAATTTGGTTTTGACTTTAACAATTTTAAATACTTTGCAGGTCATTCATTAGGAGAATATAGCGCTTTAGTCTGTTCGGAGTCACTAAATTTTGACGATGCCATTTTCCTATTAAACGAAAGAGGCAAGGCAATGCAAGCGGCCGTACCAGTAGGTGAAGGCAGTATGATTGCTGTGCTAGGAATGAAAACTGATGAAATATTTAATTTAATTAAATTAATAGATGAAAATGAAGGTGTCTGTGAAATTGCTAATGATAACGCGAATGGACAAGTTATTATAAGTGGAAACAAAAATAAAGTTAAGTTTTTTCAAGAATTTTTGAAAGAAAAAAAAATTAAATCTATACCTTTAAAAGTTAGCGCACCTTTTCATTGTTCATTAATGAAGCCAGCAGCCGACACTATGGCCGAAAAAATTAATAACACTAAATTTAACAGTCCCTTGTATAAAATTATTAATAACGTGACAGCAAAAACAGAGGCAGATCCAAATATAATTAAAAGACTATTAATAGATCAAATTTTTTCAACAGTAAAATGGCGTGAAAGTATAATAAAAATGTCTGAATCAGATGTAAATAATTTTGTAGAAATTGGCCCAGGTAAAGTATTGTCAGGAATGGTAAAAAGAACTTTAAAAGATGCAAATTGCTTTTCAATAAACTCAATTGCTGATATTAAAAACTTAACAGATGAATTTAAAAAATAAAAAAATTTTAATTACAGGTGCTACAGGTGGTATAGGAAATTCTTTAGTTGCAAAATTTTATGAATTGGGGGCTTTGCTAATAGCGACTGGGACTAATGAGGAAAAGCTTAATAATCTGAAAAAGAAGTACCCTAATATGTATGTTGAAAAATTTAAATTAGAAGAACATGATAAAATTGAAAACTTTATTGAAAATACAAATAAAAAATTAGATGGATTAGATATTTTAGTCAATAATGCTGGAATAACTTTAGATAATCTTTCTATAAGACTGACCGAAGAAAATTGGAAAAAGGTATTGGATATAAATTTAACTTCAACTTTTTTACTGTGTAAATACGCAATTAAAAAAATGTTAAAAAACAAACAAGGAAAAATTGTAAATATTACATCCATAGTTGGACATACAGGAAATGTAGGCCAAGCAAATTACGCGGCATCCAAAGCAGGTATAGTGGCTTTTTCCAAAAGTCTAGCTATAGAATATGCAAAAAAAAATATTAATATTAATTGTGTTTCACCAGGTTTCATTAAAACCGAGATGACTAATAAAATTAATGAAGAATTTAAAAAAATATTAATTAGTAAAATTCCGTCCGGAGATCTTGGAACTGGAGAAGATGTTTCAAATTGCGTTGCTTTTTTAGCCTCAGATATGGCAAAATATATTAATGGTGAAACCATACATGTTAACGGTGGAATGTATATGGCTTGACAATTCTTATTATTAATCTAATAAGAAAACAAATACATACGAAAGGATTTCATGTCAGAAGATGTTAAAGGAAAAATTAAAAAAATAGTTGCAGATCATTTAGGTATAGAGGAAGAAAAAGTAACAGAGGAAGCAAGTTTTATAGATGATTTAGGTGCAGATAGTTTAGATACCGTAGAATTAGTGATGGCATTTGAAGAAGAATTTGGATCTGAAATATCAGATAGTGAAGCTGAAAAAATTTTAACAGTTGGTGATGCTATTAAATTTATTGAGAGTAAAGCTAGTTAACAAAGTATCAATTTGAATGTATGAGACATGATAAAAACATCATGGTCATACTTTCCTCCCCTTCAGGAGCAGGTAAGACAACCATTACAAAAAAGATACAGCAAAAATACCCCAGTTTTAAAATTTCGGTATCTCATACTACTAGATCGCCCAGAACAAATGAAGTTAATGGTGTAGATTATCACTTTATTGATAAAAAAAAATTTAATGAACTGATAGAAAAAGATAAATTTTATGAGTTTGCTAAAATTTTTGATAATTACTACGGAACTTTAAAAAAGAGTGTTGACGATGCCATAGTTAAAAATGATATTCTTTTTGATATAGATTGGCAGGGAACGAAAAAATTATCACAATTCGATAAACTTAATTTAGTAAAAATCTACTTAACTACAGATAATAAAGAGGAATTAAAAAAAAGGTTAATAAAGAGAAATCAAAATACATTACAAGAAGTTGAAAGCAGACTCAATTCTTTCGAAGATGACATCAAACATTGGAATGATTATGATTATATTATAATAAATAAAAATTTAGATGTTTGTTTCAATCAAATTGAAAAAATAATAGCTAATCATAAATCTTTTGATTTTTCTCAAATAATTCAGTAATTTTGTAATAAGTTTCAGGGCTGATATCAGAAGGTCTAAGTTGTAAATTAAGACTTGGCATTTTCCTTATTTGTTCCTCGTTTAAAATTTTCTTAATATTTTTATTTATCATTTTCCTTTTATTCGAAAAAAAAATATTTGTAACTTTTTCTAAACTATTCATCTTTTCTATTTTATAAGAATATTTTTTATTTGGCTTAAAATGTATGACAGAAGAAATTATTTTTGGTCTAGGAAAAAAACAATATGGAGAAACAAAAAACTTTTTTATAACATTTAACCTATAATTAGAAATTATTGAAAGTCTTCCGTAATTTTTTGAAGGAAACTTTCCAATTATTTTGTCGGCCAATTCTTTTTGAAACATGAAGATTAAATCACTAAATTTTGAAGATTGACCACAAAATTTTAAAGTTTTTACAAGAATTTGAGATGAAATATTGTAAGGTAAATTACCAAATATTATTAAATTATTTTTTTTTATTCTATTAATATCAAATTTTAAAATATCTGCGTTAAATATTTTAATACTTTTATTATTGCGATATTTTGATTTTAAATCTTTTACTAGGTTCAGATCTTTTTCTATTATGATTAGGGATTTAGGTTTCTTACTAAGTATTTCATCTGTTAAGGCACCTTTGCCTGGACCAATTTCAATTATATCTTTATTAAAAATAGTAACTAGGTTTATTATTTTATTAATGATATTTTTATCAATTAAAAAATTTTGACCGAGAGATCTTTTTGCAAACTTCATTATCCAAATTTATTTATAAAAAAAATACATTTAATTAAGCTTGTTGTGATTGCTTTATTTTTTCCAATAATATCCTTTGCTGTACCGTGATCAGGTGAAGCTCTTAAGTATTTTAGACCTAAAGTGAGATTAATTGCATCAAATTTAAAGATTGTTTTAAAAGGTGTTAAAACTTGATCGTGATACATGCCAATTATTATATCAAAATTTTTATAGTCTTTAATAAATACTGTATCAGCAATTAATGGGCCTTTGATTTTAATTCCTAATTTTTTCATTTTTTTAATAACTGGAATAATAATCTTTTTCTCTTCAGAGTTTTTTCTTAATTCTCCATTATGTGGATTTAGCCCTAGTATTCCTATTTTTGGTTTTTTTTTATGATATTTTTTATACCATTTATTAATAGTATTTATTTTAGCAATAATTTTAATTTTACTGAGTTTTTTTGAAACATCTCTTAAATTAATATGAGTGGTTATTGGACTAACAGATAAATATCCATTTGTTATAAGCATCACTTCTGATTGGTCTTTTATTTTATTTCTAGCACTGAGAAACTCTGTTACTCCGATTTTTTTTTTTTTAAAAAGTTTCTTGTCTATGGCGCAATTAATTATACCTACTACATCTTTTCTTAATGCTAGGTTATGGGCTAAATTAAGCGAGTCAATAATAAATTTTGAAGTATTGTTTACGGGAACATTAAAAGGGTCTTTAAATTTTAAATCAATATTTAGCACTTTGAGACCACAGTGACTCGTTTTTTCATTTAAATTATTAATTTTAGTTACTTTTGTGAAATATTTAAGTCTCTTAAATTGTTTAATAAGTAAATTATAATTAGAAATTATATATATTTTTTTTCTCAAACTTTTATTAATTTTTTTCCAACTTTTAAAAATTAATTCAGAATTAATACTATTTGGATCACCACTTAAGATTATAATTTTTTTCATTTGAATTCTATAAGGCTGGAGTTTTTAAGCTTTGATAAATGACTTCTAGAATATAAATCAAATAAGTCATTTTTTTTTTTATTAATTAATTTTTTTCTCATTTCATTTATATCAATATTCTCAACAGATGATAATTTTTTATCAGAAAGTTTTAAAAAAATTAAATTATTTTGCTTTTTGATAGGCTCTGAAATTTCTCCTATTTTCATTTTTTTTAAAATTTTATAAACCGAAGGTGTTAACAGGTCGGTGTTAACCCAACCCAAGTTCCCATTTTTAGAAGACGTTGATGAGATACTATGTTGAAAAGCAGTTTTTTCAAAACCTATAGTTTGAATAATATCTTTTATTTTTGTTACTTGTTCTTCTATAGGATTATTATTGTCTAGAGAAATTTCAATTTCAGATATTTTATATTCCTCTATTGAAGTTTTATCTTTTATCAAAAAATCCAATTCTTTGTTGATTTCTTCTTCGCTAATATCGATTTTATTAGAATATAATTTATAAATAAGACTTTGCCATTTGAATTGTATCTCTACTTCATCAAGGTATAATTTATAACTTAAATTATTTTTTCTAAAATTATTCTTCAGGTTTTCAATGTTATTAGAGGATATTGAAAGAAGGTAGTTTTGCATCTGATTAGCATTAACTTTAATTTTATATTTTGATAATTCAATTTTTTTTAATTTATTTTGAATTAATGAGTCTAAAGCAGGTTTTTTAACTTTATCAATATTATATTGATTAATTTCTTCTCCTGACAAAATAATAACACTTAAAATCTTATTTTTAAGTTCAAAGTCAGTTATAATTTCATTGTTTACTTTTAGAACTATTTTATTTTGAATATTAGAATATAAGTCAGATTTAAAACCAAATACGCAAAATATTATTATAATTATATTTATATAAAACTTCATTTACTAAAAGTTGGAGAGTTTATCTGCCCAAAAGGTGTTAAAGTAATTTTAAATAACAAAGAATTTTCTGGTTCTAACTCTGAATCATTATAAAATTCTCTTCTGTAGACTAAACCTGCTCTTAGACAATCGTTAATGTACTCATAACTTAAGTTATAAAACTCTGATGAATTGGTAATTAAATTTCGTTTTACTTCAAAAGAAAATAGTCCACTTTCTTTATTTTCATAATTAAATTTTGTTTTAAAAAATTCTTGATTACCAATATGTTTTTTTTCTTGTAAAAAACTAAAATCAATTGTCGTTGGCCCAAAATTCATATTAGTGCCTATTTCATTAAAATTAAGATCTTTATAATTCTGGTCCAATAAAAATTTATAATCTAAACTTATATTTTGGTTAAATTCATATTTAGCGCTACCAGTTAAATCAGATAGTTTTTCGTCTAAACTTGTTTTACTGTGCATTTTTTTATTTTCTTTTTCACTTACTATTTGAGCAATTGATAAATCAAATTTTTTATCATTTTCTTCAATTGTAAAGTCGAATCCAACTGTTCCAGTTAAACCAGTCTCATAATTATAGTTATTATCTATTCTATTAATTGAGAAAGCACTTGCAGGATTTAATCTAGAGCCTTTATCTTCTTTTCTCATTGATCCTGGAGAATACCTAGCTAAAAATTTTGGTATCAGTGATCTTTTAATATTCCCCTCATTTTTTTCTAAAAAAATCTCTGAAAGAAATCCTAATGAACCGTATATTTCACTTGTTGGATCTTTTTTATATATGTCAACATTTTTTGTTTCATAATTTATATTTTTAATATTTCCTAAAAATTGACTCTTAATTCCTGATTTAAAAAAAATATCATTAGAACTCCAATCAAAATCGTTTGTAAAAAAGTTTTCAAACTTATTAGTATCGTAATTGTGTATTTTCAAATTTGTCTGTAGGTCGAGAGTCCCGTATTTATTATTACTAAATAAATTTTTATCTAATGTAACTTCTGGAAGAATATACTCATATTTATCATTATAGTTATCTTTCAACGTTTCAAACACATCTGCTCTTAATCCAAAAAACATATCTTCAGTTTCATGAATAAAATTGAAATTATTTTCAAGAGTGTCTTTATTATAATCAACTAAATTTGATTTTATCTTATATAATTTTAAATACTTATTTTTGCTGACTTCCTGAGTTGAAAAACTCAAAGTATTTTCTGAACCATTTTCTCCTTGAAAGTTTTTAATAAATTTTGTGAACAGATGAGATTTGTTTCCTGATTTTTTAGTAACACTGGTATTTTTATAACCTTCGGTGTAGCCAAAGTCAGCTAAGAAGCTGGAGGTTTTAAATGCTTGATGATACTCGCCAAGAAATAAAGGGTTCTCTCTAGCATAAAATTTATTAATAAAAGTAAAATTTTTATCTTCGTTAAATGCAAAAAAATAAGGAATAGAAAATCCATTTCCTAAATTTTTCGAACTAGAAATAGTGGGAGGCAAAAAACCTGATCTTCTTTTTACAGAAGGATCTGGGTGCGATAATTTAGGTAAATAAAAAATCGGAATATCATAAATCTTAATAATTGCATTATCATAAAATATAGTTTTTTTTTCTGCATCATGCATCATTTTTGATGCTTGAATTGTCCATGGAGGGCATTTGTCGCCCTCTCTATAGTCACATAAAGTAAATACACTTTTTATAAACTTTGTTTTTTTATCTTTTAATTCTGCAGAATTAGAAAAAATCCTTGGTTTATTTTTTTTATCTATTTTAAAATCCTCTTGATTTATAAAAGTTTTAATATCTGTGCCCAATATCTCTTTTTTTTTCGTATCTATATATACTTGTGAAAATTCATAAGTATTTTTAAATTTATCCTCTATTTTAATGAAACCTATAGACTTAAAAATATTATCCTTAATAAAATACTCAAATTTTTCTAAAAATATTTTATTATCATCTTGATCATAAATTACTGCAGATTTATCAGTCTTAATTATTTTATTAATATTATCGAAAAATAAATCTTTAGTAGAAATTACATATTTTTCAGAGCTTGTAAAATAAGTAGGTCCTTGAGTTGTAAATATTTTTTTATTTTCATCATATTCAGCATACGATGCCTCAATTATATTATTTTTAAGGTCTATAACCTTAATATTATCTTTTAAAACTAAAAATCCTTTTTTTTTATTATATTCAACAAAATCACTTTCAATAATTTTATCTTCACTTTTTACAATAACTTGATTTTTAAAAATAGTTGTCTCTTGATCTTTATCAAGAGTTATATTTTTTGCTTGTATTTGAATATTTGATGCATTTAGATTAAGTATCGAGATAAAATAAAAAAAAAATATAAAAATTTTATTTTTCATTTATTTGCAAAACTCCTATAAAAGTAAAAAGACTTAACGCTATAACAGGGGCCCATACAGATAAAATTAATGGTATTCTATCTGTCTTTCCTAAAGCTATAGAAAGATCTTTAAAATAATAAACAAAAACAGTTACAACCAAGCCGACTAAAATATGTTTATAGTTGTTAGACCTTTTTAATGTGTGCATTCCCAAAATTGATGCTATTGAGGTCATAAGAAAGAGGAAAAAAGGTAGCGAAAGCATAGAATGTAAGCTCTCATCTAAAAAACTGCTATTGTAACCAGTCTCAATCAATTTTTTGTACTTCAATACAAGGTCAATAAATAAAATTGTATCTAAGTTAATAAATAAACTATTTATTTTTTCAAAATTGTAAGTTGAATTTATTGAATAATTATTTAGCCTCGTTTCCTTAAAAATTCCGTCTTTAAATCTGTAAATTATAACATCATTTAGTAACCATTCATTTGTTTCAATATCAACTTTACTAGAAACAATTTTTTCTTTAAGAACATAATCTTGGTCTAAATGGAATATTGTAACATCCTTCAAATTGAATTTATCTGGTTTTTTAGCAGTAATAATTCTTGTATTATTCTCAATATTCTCTTTAATCCATAATCCATTTTTATTATACGAAATTAAATGATCTATATCTCGAGCATAATTTGATTTAATTTTTTCATAATATTTTACCATAGAAGATGTGATAGGATTAGCTATAACTAATGTTAACCAACCTAGTACAAAGGAAGTTATTGCAAGAATAAAAAAAATACGAATATTTGAATAACCATAGACCTTAAGAGTCAAAAGATCTTTATTATTTTTTATTTTCACTATAAACCAAATACTAGCAATAAATATAATAAATGGTAAAAGCTTTAGAATTATACTAGGAACTATTATACTTGTAAGCATTAAAGGCATTAAAAAATTTACTTCTATATTTTTAAAAAACTCAATCTCTTCAAATAAATTTAAAATTATCCCAAAAGAATAAATTATCAAAACTACATACAGAATTGTTTTTAAGAAATTTTTAATAAGATGATTTAATAGAATTTTATTCATATTTTTTTTGTATTTCTAGCTGTTTCTTTTGAAAATTTTAGAATTAGAAATAAATATAGTATTAAAAATATAACGAAGGGTATCAATATATATAGTACTCTTAAAAAATAATTAAGACCAGTATATCTTATGACCAATTCAGTAAATAATAAAACTATAAAACTATACATGAAAACACTGAATTTATTATTATAAATTTTTTTGTTAGTTAGTAGCAACAGAGAGCATATTAATGATATTATTGGTATATAAAAAGGTAAGATTGTTCGTCTAAGCAACACAGGAATAATTTCTTTTTTTAAATCAACGCTACAAATTTTTGATTGATTATTTTTAATAAAGAAACAACTTAAAAGTATAAGCGTAGACGTTTCTTGTATTTTTGGTTTCTTAATTGTAGTAGTAGTCAGATTGCTCAAATCAATATTGAGTTGCTCAAATTTAATCACTTCGCTAGTTTTATCTTCTTTTGATGAGATAATTTGACCATTTAGTAAGAATATTCTTTTTTCCTTAACGATACCTTTTTTTGCAATAATTGTATTGCTAAATGCATTAGATTTATTTGGTGTTAGGTTGTTTAAATTATTTCCCTCATCGTGTAAAAATATATTTTCAATTTCAGTATCAAATTTTTTTTCTATTAAAAAAGTAAATCCTTTAAAAGAGTCACTAAACTGTTGAGATTTGACAGTAGGTAAAAATGAGTTAAATGAGTCATTATTTAAAAGTTGACGAGATTTATTTAGAGCTAAAGGTGTTAAAATTGTAGAAAAAATTAAATAAAAAATTAAAGCTGAAGTGCCTGCAAGCAAAAACAAATTTACAATATTGATTTTTTTTTCACCTGAAGTCCATAAAATTAAAAATTCACTATCATCTAAATGTGTTAAAATGAAAATGATTAAGGCTAGTAAAAAAGATAACGGAATAAACTTAAGGGCTACACCAAAAAGGTTTAAAAATGAGTAACTAAAGTAGGTTGTCAAAGGGTATCCACTATCCACTATTAGGTCTAAAAAGTTTACCGCCCTTACAGTTAGAGCAATTATAGATAAACCAAATAAAATAACTAAAAATGTTTTGCTAATCTCAAGGTAAAAGTTTTGATAAATTTTGTTTTGAAGCATTTGTATATTTTGTATATAAGTAATTCATCCATTTAGTAAATTCAACTTTA
>CEOF01043453.1_pt1 | contig 14168 bp, 14 predicted proteins | sample 361311 | NCBI WGS metagenome assembly CEOF01 (sample SAMEA2619667, study PRJEB7988) | marine metagenome | biome: marine biome (ENVO:00000447); feature: surface water layer (ENVO:00002042); material: "saline water (ENVO:00002010), including plankton (ENVO:xxxxxxxx)" | depth 5 m
GGAATCCAATGAAATAAAATTATATGAGTTAGATGATATATCAGACGAACTAATTGAAGTAATATTTAATCCATTTATATAATTTGTAAAGATTACGGCAGAAATTTTCAAAGAAATAAAAATTATAAATACTATGTGAATAAATTTAATTTTCATTTACTAATTTTTTTTTTAATGACTGACATATTTCGCCTATACTGCCTGCTCCCATAGTTATAATAATTTCTGATTTATCATTGATAATTAGTTCGTACAATTCATTTTCTTTAACTAAGGATTTATTAACATTTTTTATTTTATCTAATAATAATTTTGATGTAATGCCTTGTATTGATTTCTCTCTGGCTGGATATATATCCAATAAAACAATTCTGTCAAATTTTTCTAAGCTTTTTGCAAATTCATCAATAAAATCTCTAGTTCTACTAAATAAATGGGGTTGAAAAATAACGGATTTTCTGAATGATGGATAAATCTCTTCAAGACAAGTATATACAGAATCAATTTCTTTGGGATGATGAGCATAATCGTCAATTAAAATTTTTGGCTTTCTTAATTCAAAAGAAAGTCTTCTTTTAACTCCTTTGAAAGTATTAAGACCTTTCCTAATTAAGTCAATAGGTATATTAATTTTTAAAGCTATTATAATTGCAGCAAGTGCATTTACACAATTATATTTTCCAAGCATATTAAACTGTATTTCATTGTATTTTAAATTTTCCGAGTAGATATCAAAAATTGAGTATCCAAATTCATATCTTAAATTTTTAATTATAAAATTTGATTCAGAATTAAACCCATAATTTATTGATTCAAAATCTAACTGATCATTTGATATCAAGATTCCTTGATTTTTTAGTTTTTTGGAGAACTGCTCGAATGAATTCTTTAAATCATCATAATCTTTATAAATATCATAATGATCTCCATCTATATTATTGATGCAGATAATATTGGGCTCTAATTTTAAAAAAGTTTTATCGTATTCATCTGCCTCAACAATAAAAATTTCATCTCCATTATAAATTAAGTTTGAATTATTATAATTTGAAACACCTCCAATAAAAGCAGTATAATTTAAATCTGAATAACTCATTATATGAGACAAAATAGCTGTTATTGTAGTTTTACCATGAGTTCCAGCAATTGCGATAGAAAAATTATTATTAACGATTGAAGCTAACAAGTCAGATCTCTTTATTATAATAAAATTTGAATTTTTAAAAAATTTAAATATTAAATCATCTTCTGAAATTGCAGGAGTATAAACCACTAATGTTAATTCGCAGTTCTTAAAGTTTTGGTTAATATTATCAAAATCATAATTATATATAATGTCAATACCAGTTTTTTCTAAATTATTTGAAATTGCTGTTTTTTCTCTATCATATCCTGCAATTTTTTTATTCTTTAAATTTAAATACTTAGCTAATGAAGACATACCAATTCCACCAATTCCTATAAAAAAATAATATTTATAATCTCGATATTTCATCTAATATATTTTTCGATTTCGTTGACTATTAATTTTGTAGAATTCAAATTTGATAATGATTTGAAATTTCTAGCTAGCTGAACTCTATACTTTTGACTTAGTAATATTTTGTTTATCACATTTTTTAATTTATAATCAATTTCATTTTCATGTATAATTTCTGCAGCCTCTAAATCATATAAGTACTTTGCATTTTTTGTTTGATGATCTTCAGCAACATTAGGTGAGGGAATGAAAATAACTGGTTTACCAATAAAAGATAATTCAGAGATTATAATTGCACCTGCTCTGGAAATAATTAAATCAGATAATGACAAGATTGTTGGCATTTGATCTATAAATGGTAATATTTTTATATTACTAGATTTATTTTCTTTAATAATATTTTTAAACCTTTCACCGCATTGAAGAATAACATTATAATTATTTTTTTCAAAGAAATTTGAATTATTTATAACAAATTGATTTATAACATTCGAACCCAAACTTCCACCTAAAAATAAAAGTGTATTATTACTTAAATTAATTTGATTTCTTTTAATAAATTTTTCTTTTTTCAATTTATCAACGCTGCCAAATCTATTTCTTATTGGATTACCATAGTTTAAAATTTTTTCCTTCGGAAAAAACTTTTCCATATTTTCATAAGAAACAAATATTTTATCAGCATATTTTGATAAAATTTTATTTGTTATTCCAGGATATGAATTTTGTTCTTGAATAAAAATTGGAATTTTTAAAAGACTAGCTATAAATAAGGTAGGTCCACTTGCAAAGCCACCTGTTCCTATTACTGCATTTGGTTTAAATTTATGTAAAATTTTAATTGATTGTGCTAGACTAACAATAAGCTTTAATGGAAATAAAAAATTTAAAAAAAAACTTTTCCTATTAAAACCGGATATCCACAAACCTCTAATTTTATATCCGTTCTGTGGAATTTTATTCATCTCCATTCTTGAATTTGAACCAGTAAATAATATTTTACAATTAGAAAATCTAAGTTTAAGTTCATCGGCTATTGCTATTGCTGGATATATATGACCACCAGTTCCTCCACCAGAAATTAAAAACTTTCTATCCATAAATTTTTAAATCATTTTTTTTTGGTTCTGACTCATTAATTATTTTTTTTGAACTTACACTTAATAAAATTCCAAATGCTAAAAACGAAGTCCATATTGATGTTCCACCCATGCTAATTAATGGAAGAGGTTGACCTGTTACTGGAATTAGTTGAACAGCAACACCCATGTTAATAAATGCCTGAAATACAACAGGCAATCCTACTGATAATGCAATTAATTTTCCAAAAGTTGAGCTAGATTTATATGAAATAATTATTATCCTAAATAATAAAATTAAGTAAAGAAATAATATTGAAATTGCCACAACTAAGCCATATTCCTCCGTAATAATTGAAAATATAAAGTCAGATGTACTCTGTGGTAAAATATATTTCATCGAACTTTTTCCTGCACCAACACCAAATAAAGAACCATTAGCTATAGCTGCTTTTGCTCTATTAATTTGATAACCAGAATCAGATAAACTTGGATTAATATAATTTTCTATTCTATTAGCCCACGTATCAATTCTATTGGGCACTAAATCTGGATAGTTTTTTACGAGTATAACAAATAAAGATGTTGTAAAAATCGCAGCTAATATTATAGAGAAAATATATTTGAATGGATATTGTCCTAGAAATAAAATTGTTAAAACCATAAAAAATATCATCAATGCAGTAGAAAAGTTTGATGGTAATATTAACATTACGACAAACAGAATAGGTAACCATAATGGAACAAATGAAGATTTTAAATCTAATTTTTTATTAATATTCTTTGATAAAAAATTTGAAATATATATAAGTAAAAAAATTGATGCCAATGATGATGGCTGAAATGAAATTCCAATTAATGGTATATTTATCCATCTACTAGCATTTGCTCCTTCAATTTGATTTCCTTGAAAGGCAGTAAATATCAATAAGATTATAATTAATGGCAAGATAATCTTTGAAAGTCCCTTAAAATATTTATAGTCAATTAAGTGAGTTGTATACATTATTAAAACACCAATTATTATGATAGCTACATGTTTGAATAAATTTGAAAAAATAAAGTTTATACCAAAATTTGAACTAGCACTAAAAATTGGTAAAAAAGAAAAAAATGATAAGGAAAGTACTACAAACCAAACAACTTTATCACCCTTTAATTTTGAAATTAAACTCATAATTTTCTTACTTCTTCTTTAAATTTATCTCCTCTATCCTCAAAATTTTTAAATAGATCAAAACTTGCACATGCAGGAGATAATAGAACTGTATCATCTTGTTTAGCAAACTCATATGCACTTTTGACTGCATCTTTCATGTTATTTGTGCTTACAATTAAGTCACAATAGTTTGAAAAAATCTCTATAGGTTTTGAGTTATCTTTACCCAAGCATATAATTGCTTTTACTTTGTTCTTTACCAGAGGAATTAAATCAGAATAATCATTTCCTTTATCAACTCCACCAATTATCCATATTATAGGAGCTTTTAATGATTCCAAAGCGTAATATGCTGCATTAACATTTGTTGCTTTAGAATCATTAATATATTTAACTTTTTGAATTGTTAAGAAATGTTCTAAACGATGTTGAATATTTTTAAATGATGTAAGGCTTTCTTTTATTGATTCATTTGAAATATTTAAAAGTTGAGCAACACAAATTGCTGCCATTGAATTTTGAATATTGTGATTGCCTTGTATTGATAAATTATTTATATCCATAATAAGTTTATTATTATTAATTGATGAATTTATTTTATTATAACTCTGAAAAATCATATTAAATTTTTCATTTTTAATATTTTTATGATTAGTAATTATTAATTCAGATTTTATTTTTAAACCTTTTAAATAATTCATTGAATTTTTACATTTTCCATTAATTATTAATTTATTTTCAGAGTTGTGATTTTTTGCTATTCTAAATTTTGAACTTATATAATTTACAAGTGAATAATCATAACGATCTAGATGATCTTTCGATATATTTAATATAACTGAAATATTAGGGTTAAAATTTTCAATATCATCGAGTTGAAAACTACTTAGCTCTAAAACATAATAATCAAAGAGATTCTCGGCAACCGACTCTGAAAAACTTTTGCCCATATTTCCAGCAATACCAACATTAAGTCCAGCCTTTTTTAAAATATCATAAATCAAAAAACTTGTAGTTGTTTTTCCATTGGAGCCTGTTATTGCAATTATAAATGAGTTTGTAAATCTGCTAGCAAATTCAATTTCTGATACTATATTTTTTTTATCAAATCTTGGCATATGTTTTACAACCATTTTTGATGAAATTCCTGGACTAATTACAATTTCTTTAGAATTTGAAATAATATCCCAATTATGACCATCTTCTTCATATCTTATATTATTCTTAAATAAAAATTCTTTTGTCTTATCTGATATCATTGAATGATCTGATAAATAAATAGGTATGTTTTTTTTAATAGCAAGTTTCATAGCACCAATTCCACTTAATCCAGAACCCAAAATCGTTGTCATTTCTTTTTTTATCATCTAATTTTCAATGTTATTAATGATAAAATTGCCATCATTATACAAACAATCCAGAATCTCGCTACTATTTTACTTTCAGTATATCCTTTCTTTTGAAAATGATGATGAATAGGTGTCATGAGAAAAATCCTTTTTCCTAATCCATATTTCCTTTTAGAATATTTAAAATAACTTACTTGAACAATTACTGATAGAGTTTCAATTAAGAAGACCCCACACAAAATTGGTAATAGTAATTCCTTTCTAACTAAAATTGCTATTATAGCGATCAGACCACCTACAGTTAGACTTCCTGTATCACCCATAAAAATCTGGGCTGGGTATGTATTATACCATAAAAATCCAATTAAACTTCCAAGCATTGCAGCAACAAAAACTACTATTTCACCTATCCCTGGTAAATACATTATGTTTAAATAATCAGAGAAAATTATATTTCCAGAAATCCATGCAAAAATTCCAAGTGTAAAAATTATTATTGATGAAGAGCCTGCTGCTAATCCATCTAAACCGTCGGTTAAATTAGCACCATTAGAAACAGATACTATTACAAGGGTAATTATGACAATATAAAATATCCAATTAAAATTTGTTGATTTAATTCCAAATATTTGTTCATAATCTAATTCATTATTCTTTAAAAAGGGGATTGTAGTTTTTAATGATCCTGATTTGGAACTATAACTATATTCATCAACTAAATTTATTTCGTTCTTTTCATAAATATTTTGTGTTTTTATTTCAGGATTAAAGTACACTGTAAAACCAATGTAAAGACCAAGAATTACTTGACCTATAATTTTAAATAAGCCTTTTAAACCATTTTTATTTTTTTTAAAAACTTTAATATAATCATCAATAAAACCAATAACTCCTAACCATAAAGTTGAGATTAATAATATTAATATGTATATGTTTTTAAAATCCGCAAATAATATAATTGGGATGATTGTTGAAATAATAATAATTATACCTCCCATGGTAGGAGTCCCTTTTTTAAGGTCCTCACCTGGTAAATTTAGCTCTCTAATGTTTTCGCCAATCTGTTTAAAAGACAGATAATTGATTATTCGTTTTCCAAAAACTGTTGATATAAATAATGCTAGTATAAAAGTAATTCCTGCTCTAAATGATAGATATTGAAAAAGACTAGCTCCAGCAAACTGATAATTTTTTTCAAGAAAATCGAATAAATAATATAACATTATACAGCTATTTTTAAATAATTTTTTAGAACCTCACTATCGCTAAATTCAATTTTCTTGTCACCAACAATTTGATATTTTTCATGCCCTTTACCAAGAATTAACAGAATATCATTAACCTTTAAGATAGATACTGCATATTTTATAGCATCTTTCCTATCAATGATAGTTTTTACTTTTTTTATTTTTTTGTTATCAACACCCCTCAACATGTCTTCAATAATTTGATTCGGATCTTCATTTCGTGGGTTATCAGATGTAAAAATTGTTAAATCACTTAGTTCTGATAGAACATCACCCATCTTATTTCTTTTTTCTTTATCTCTTCCTCCTCCACATCCAACAACGGTTATTATTAATCCATCACTTTTTACATAATCTTTAACTGAAACTAGAACTTTCTCAATTGCATCAGGTGTATGAGCAAAATCTATAATTCCAGTAATTCCGTTCTTTACGATAACTTGAAATCGACCTTCAACAGGCTTTATCTTACTTAATAATTCAATTGATTTACTTTGATCTAATCCTAATATGTCAGCCACCGCATATACTGCAATTAAATTATATGCATTAAATTTTCCTGCTATTTGAGTATGAACTAATTTATCATTCAATTGAACAATTAATCCCTCAATATTATTTTCAATAATTTTTAAATTGTAATCAGAAAGTTTCTTTAGAGAAAATGTTTTAATATTTGATTTAGTATTTTGAACCATTACACCACTATTTTTATCATCAATATTTATTAAAGAATATGAATCTTTAGACAGTGAATCAAAAAATTTCTTTTTAGTATATATATAATTCTTAAAAGTTTTATGGTAGTTGAGATGGTCGTGAGAAATATTGGTATAAACTCCCAAGTTATAATCTAAACTTGAAATCCTTTCTTGATCAATTGAATGTGAAGAAACCTCCATGAAACAATACTCAACTTTTGCATTAACCATTTCATTCAAATAAAAATTTAATTTATATGAGTCTGGTGTTGTTAAATCACTTTTGAACTCTTTATCATCAATTAAGATTTTATTAGTTGACAATAATCCAACTTTATATCCGTATAGGCGAAAAAGTTTATATGAAAGAGTAGCGGTAGTTGTTTTACCATTTGTACCTGTAATTCCAATTAAGCACAATTTTTTACTCGGATTTTTAAAATAATTTGAGCAAATTTTGGAGTAAACTTCCCTTGTATTTTTAACAACAATATATGTTACATGATTATAAATTTGATCAGGAATTTTTTTACAAATAATATTTTTTGAGCCATTATCAATTGCATCATTAATAAACATATGACCATCATTAATATTTCCATCAATTGCTATGAACAAATCATTTGATTTTATTGAACTTGAATTATTTGTAACGTTATTAATAATTCGATTTTTTGAGCCAATAAATTTTTCTATTTCTATATTTCTTAAGAGCTCTTTAAGTTCCATTGCTTACAATTTTATTATGGCTAGAGTTGTTTTTTATTTGAATTTTTGAAAACTTTATTTTTTTATTTAATTCATTTAAATCATATTCTTCAACTTTTGGGTATTTTGAAAAAATTTTTTCAGCAATTCTTTTAAATACTGGAGCAGCCACTTTATTACCATAAAACCCTTTAGATTTATTGGGTTTATTTAAAACTATAATGCAAGAATATTTTGGTTTATCTGATGGAAAATATCCAACAAAACTTGAAATATAATTTATAGTATCTGTAATATAATCAACCTGCGTAGTTCCCGTTTTTCCAGACAACTTTAAATGCTTAGATTTTATATTCTTTGCTGTACCGCTTTGATGATGCACTACGTCATAAAGCATCTTCTTTAATATTTTATTTGTATAATTTGAAAAAATAGACTTATTCAAAATTTGTTTTGGATATATTTTATTTTCATTAGTTCCAAACTTTCTTGTACTGTGAATGAATTTTGGCTTTACAACTTCACCTTCATTCGCTATGGAATTATAAAATGTTAAAATCTGTATAGGAGTCATTTTAACACCATAACCATAAGTCATCCATGGCAATGATAAACCATTCCAGCTTTCATCATCTGGATGAGGAATCTTTGGGTTAGGTTCCCCCTTGATAGAGCTAATTACCGGTTTAGCAATACCAAAATTGTAAAGACGATCAACAAATTTTTTTGATTTTTTATTATAAACAGAGTCAATAATTTTTACAACTCCTGTATTGGACGATAGCCTGATTGCATCCATGACATTAATTTTTCCGTATCCACCTTTTCTGCTGTCTCTAACTTTATATCCATAAAAATCAAGTATTCCCCCAGATGTATCAACTTTTTGTATTGTGTCAATCACTTGATCCTCAAGGGCCGCAGCAATAGCTATTAATTTAAAGGTAGAACCTGGCTCAATACCCTCCCCTATTGCATAATTTAATTTTTCATAATACTTGCCATTTTCAGTTAATCCAAAATTTGATATTGCTTTAATATCACCTGTTTCAACTTCCATTACTATTGCAGATGAATGATTAGCTTCATATTTTTCTGTTTGTTCCAATAAATAGTCATGAACAATATCTTGAATTTCACTATCTATAGTAGTTATTATATCAAATCCATTGATTGGTTCCTTTTTTAATTCATTGTCTAAAGTTTTCCATTGCCCATTTGAAATTTTTCTTTTTAACATGTAACCATCTTCACCTCTAAGATATTTCCCAAAAGCATGTTCTAAACCGACTCCTCTGTAATTACCATTTTCATCAATTCTTTCATATCCTATAGTTCTTTCAGCTACTTTTCCTAACGGAAATTCTCTTTTAATTTTCTTTTCTATTATTAGTCCTCCTTTTATTGATCCATGTTTAAAAATTGGAAAACTCTTAATACTATCAACATCTTGCTTATCTATATTTTTGATTATAGAAAAATATCTATTTCCACTATTTCTTGCACTGATTAATGATTTTCTTACTATATCAAGACTAGATGATTTTAGCTTTGCTATTTTTTTAGAAAGATTATAAACTTCAGTGTCGAAAAGATTTTTCTTTACGGTTTTTGAATCAAAATAAACATCATATGTTACAGTAGATGTGGCAAGCAAACTACCATCAATTGAATATATATTTCCTCTTTGGGGATTTACAGTTGAATATTTTAATGTGTTGTCATCGGCTAATTGTCTATACTTTTCACCATCTATAAACTGTATATAAAAAAGCTTATAGCCGATAAATAACCCAAACAATAAGAAAAGTGTTGCAAATCCATAAAGTTTTAATACAAATTGATTGTTGTTCATTTATTACTTGATATTAAAATTTTAAAGGGTGGACTAAGTGATGGCTTTATTTGTTTACTAATTAGTTTTTTTCTTACTGCTGACTCCACTCTTAGATTCATTAGTTTTTTTCTTGTTTCAATAAAATTGGACTCAACAACAGAAACTTCAGTATTTAATTGACTAATTTCAAAAACTTTACTATCAACACTATGAGAGGAATATATGAGAAGAAAAGCAAGAGAGAAAATAAAAAATATAAAACGAATATTATCAACATTAATTTTTTCAATTAGAAATTTCCCCACAAGTATGTCAAAAATTTTATTTTTCATATTTTAAATGCTGTTCTCAACTTAGCACTCCTTGCACGTGGATTAGATTTTATTTCTGATTCAGATGGTTTAATAAAGTTATATTTTGGTTTAATTGATAAAATTTTATTTCCAAAATCATCTTTAATTGGTTCATTCTCAAAACAATTATTTTTAAAAAATCTTTTTACGAGTCTGTCTTCAACTGAATGGTATGTGATTATTGAAACTAATCCATTTTGATTCAATAAGTATGGGAGTTGATTTAGTAGTTTTTTTAAATTTTTTATCTCTTGATTAACCTCAATTCTAATGGCCTGGTAAACTCTAGCTAAAAATTTATTTTCATATCCAGGATTTATAAACAAGGAAAGTATTTCATTTAAATTATTAGAGGATTTTATTTTTTTACTATTTCTTTTTTCTACTATAATTTTTGCAATTTTTCTAGAGTTTGTTAAATCAGAATAATTAAAAAACATATTAGCAAGATCTGATTCGCTATAGTTGTTTAAAATCTCGATTGCATCAATACTAGATTCTTTATTCATTCTCATGTCGAGTGTAGAATCGTTTTCAAAACTAAATCCTCTATCGATTGAGTCGAATTGAAAAGAACTTACACCTAAATCTGCAAGAATACCATCAACTTTAGAGATTTTGAGGTATTTCAAATTCTGTTCTAGATAAATAAAATTCTGCTTTAATAGCATAACTCTACTGTCATCAATTTTATTTTTTATAGCACTTTCATCCTGATCAAATGCTATTAGTCTACCAGTATCATTTATTCTTTGTAAAATTTCTTTTGAATGACCTCCTCCTCCGAAAGTTAAATCAACATAAACTCCATTCTCTTTTATTTCAAGACTATCTATCGCCTCCTTTAACATAACAGGTTTATGAAACATTATCATTATCATTACCCATTACTTCTTCTGTTAATTTTGCAAAATCAACACTTAAATCATTTATAGTATTTTCATACATTTCCTTATCCCATAATTCAATAATATTTAAGGCCGTTGACATTACTATATTTTTTTTAAAATGTGAAAAATTGATTAAATCCTTTGGAATCAATATTCTTCCGGCATTATCTAATTCAATATGCTTAAGTCCTGCAGTAAATCTTCTAATAAAATCATTGTTTTTCTTTGTGAAACGATTTAACTTATTTATTCCTATCATAGTTTCATCCCATTCATGTAAAGGAAATATTTCCAAACATTTTTGAAATACAGACCTTTTTAAAATAAAACCTTTTGAAAGGTCTTTTTTTAATTGTTTTTTTAAGGGTGATGGAAACATAATTCTGCCCTTATTATCAATCTTACATTCGTATGTACCAATAAGATTATACATATTAGATTAGCGTTAGTATCAAATATATTTAAATTTTACCACATTTTACCACATTTTACCACATTGTTAATAATTTTTATATATTTTGGTTAATCTTCTTAATATCAATATTTTAAATAAAATAAAAATGAACATTTAGCTTTTATTTCTACAATATATTTTAAAAATGAAATACATATCTTTGCTTGCATCTACTAAAAATAATAGGTTTGGAAAGTTATATTTCAGAAAATGGCTTCAGTTACAGGTCTGTTGGTAAAGGCAGACCTATCCTAATTTTACATGGCCTTATGGGGGGATTGAGCAACTTTGAGGATGTATTTAATTTCTTTCCTAAAAAAAACTATAATGTTATTGCACCCGAACTACCAGTGTATACTTCAAAACTTTTAGATACAAATGTTAAGTTTTTTGCAAAATATGTTTATGAGTTTGTAAAATATAAACATTTAAAAGATTTTATCATTGTTGGAAATTCACTAGGAGGACATGTTGGACTGATTTATGCAAAACTTTTTCCAAATTTATTAAAAGGATTAGTTCTAACTGGAAGTTCTGGGCTTTATGAAAACTCTATGGGTGATAGTTATCCAAAAAGGGAGGACTATAGTTTTATAAAAAAAAAGACTGAAAGTGTATTTTATGAACCTAAAATAGCTACTAAAAAAATAGTTGATGAGATCTTTGAAACAGTAAATGATAGAAAAAAGTTGATTAAAATTTTAGCAATGGCAAAAAGTGCTATAAGGCATAACATGTCAAAAGATTTACCAAAAATAGATGTTGAAACCGCATTAATCTGGGGTAAACAAGATATTGTAACTCCACCTGATGTTGCAAACGATTTCAATAGGCTTATGCCAAATTCAAATCTCTTTTGGATTGATAAGTGTGGTCATGCTCCTATGATGGAACATCCAAAAAAGTTTAATGAAATTTTAGCTAGTTGGCTTTCAAAGAAAAGTTTATAGCCATGTATAACTTTTCTAACATTTCATTTAAAAAAAGTAGCGCTAATGAAAATCAATGTCCAAAGGACGGTTTTCAAGAGTTTGCTATGATTGGTAGATCTAATGTTGGAAAATCAAGTCTAATTAACTCTATTTTAAATAAAAAAAATATAGCTAAAACCTCAAAGAAACCAGGAAAAACACAATTAATTAATCACTACTTTATAGAGAATAATTTTTATATAGTTGATCTCCCAGGATATGGATACACTAAGCTTTCAAAAAAAAAATCAGAAATAATTCTAAATTTATCATTTGATTATATTTTAAATAGAGAAAAACTTTTAAAAATTTTTTTATTGATAGACATAAGACATAAACCTCTTGAAATAGATATTGATTTCATTGATTTTCTTATTTCGGAGAATAAAAATTTTAATATAATATTCACAAAGGCTGACAAATTAAAAAAAATTAACATTAAAGAACATTGCAAAGACTATTTCAAACAACTTAAAAAACCAGGTATTGATAGTACCTTTTTTATTAGTTCTTCAACAAAAAATATTGGAATATCAGAGATCAGAAGAAATATAAAAAAAAGTGTTGTTTAATTTTTTTTCAAGTCCAGTTTTTCTGAAAAATAATCACAAAACTGTTTGAAAGTATCTGTCATCTTTTCGTTATTGGTTGCTTTAAAAAAAGATTGAGATAAACTAACTAGCGTTTGATGAATAAATACATTCATTTCATCAACAGGCATGTCCTTGGTCCATAAATCAATTTTCATAGTTTCCTTATTTATGTGGTCCCAAGAAGAAAATAAAAAAGCTTTTGTTTGTTGATCAGTTATTCCTCCATCTTTGGCTGACCAGCTAATTTTTTCAGGTATTTTATTTTCATCTAATTCAACATTTATTACTATATCTGTTTTTTTTGAAATCATAATCCAGGTTTATAATTAGAATTTAAATATAATTCATACTCATTCATATTTAAAATTTCTTCAATAGTTTTGTTATTAGATTTTAAATATGATTTTACAATTTTATAACCAATCCACTTTCCAATCATAGGAGGAGACTCGTAGTCTATTGAAATACCAAACTTTGAATACGGTCCAAAATTTATAAATCTTTCAACTAAAATATTTGAGGTATTAAATAAAATTTCATTTTCAATAAAAAATTTCCAAACTTCTTTTTCATTATCTCGTGCCCAAACAATTTCTTTTTCATTAAAGTACAGGGCATTTGCTTCATCAAAATCAAGGTTGGTAGTCATAAGATTATAAACTTTTCCATAATAAATAATCTTATCTAAAAATTGACGATTCGTTGGGTAATTTACATATCTTGATATTAATTTTTCAGCTAAATCTCTCATTAAAAAATTTTTATTCATTTTTTGTGAGATATAGGCCGGAATAGTTTTATACAATTCATCATTATCCAGATAACAGTCCAATGATAATAATACTAAAGAATCTATATCAATTAATTTATATTGAAAATCTAGGCCATTATTTATTGTAATTATTTTTGGAGAATTAAAATTTGAAAATTGATTTGATAACCCATAGTATAATTTTGATATATTTCTGTTTAAATAATCATTTTTAAATTCAACTTGAGTTTCATTAAATATAATTTTTCTTACAGAATCATTCTTAATATTTAACCATTCTTCATCACTAAAACTGGAGGGAAATAAATATGGATATTGATTTGTTAAAATTTTTAATGAGTCAGGTTGAATATTAAAAAATTTTTTTTCAAATCTGTCAACAATTATATTTTCATAATTATTTGTTGATTTATTATTACATCCAATTAGAATTGTTAACATAAAAAATGAAATGATTTTATATTGAATTTTGAATAAATTATTTTGGCAGTAAATTTGATACATTAATTTTTTAATAATTATGAACTATCCAAAGGTAACCAAACACATTATTAATTGGTTAGATAATTACACAA
>CEOF01079495.1_pt1 | contig 14126 bp, 7 predicted proteins | sample 361311 | NCBI WGS metagenome assembly CEOF01 (sample SAMEA2619667, study PRJEB7988) | marine metagenome | biome: marine biome (ENVO:00000447); feature: surface water layer (ENVO:00002042); material: "saline water (ENVO:00002010), including plankton (ENVO:xxxxxxxx)" | depth 5 m
GATCATGTTGTAGAAACTATGCCATATAGGCCTGACATTAGTAAAATTGGCAGAGATCCTGCTACAAATTATTTGGTATTAGCATTAGGTGATAAAGATGCAGCTAGATTAGGATCAGGTAATGTCATACAAGACTATCAAGAAAATATGTTACCAGAACCTAATATGGATCCTGAAACAGGACAAGAGCGAGCATACAAATATACAGTACCTAGCATGGAAGGCGGAATGAATGCATCGCAATTTAGATCTGATGTAAAATCAGCACAAGATCTAACTGCTATGCGAGAAAAATTTGACGACTACTTTGGGGGTGCTCAACAAAATCCTAATTCTAGAAATAGAATCTTTGATATGGTAGTAAGGAGTATTCGTAAATGAAGGATATTAGAGCTAAAATTTCTCTTCCTTTAAATAGTGATATATTAAAAGATGAAGGCGGACAAATAAATCCTATTTTGTTACCTCTTAAAAAATTTCATGGTATTATATTTCCTTATACTCCTACTATAAACGTATCGCATCAAGTTGAATATGGTGAATATGATATTTCACATACTAATTATCCTATACATTATTTTACTAGAAGCAGACCACCAGCAATACAAGTAACAGGTCAGTTAACTGCACAATCTGCCGCTGAAGCAAATTACATGGTAGCATGTATTCATTTTTTACGAATAGTTACAAAGATGCATTTTGGCATGAATGATCCTAAGCGAGGGACTCCTCCACCTGTTTTAAAATTTAGTGCATATGGCGATTTAATGTTTAGTATGGTTCCTGTTTTGGTTAGATCATTTTCATTTGATTTACCACAGGATGTAGATTATGTAGATATTTCTTCAGAAACATCAGGCACAGGATTTTCAGACGAGTTTGAATCTAAAATACCTAGTTTATTAAATTTAACAATAGACCTTGCTGTACAACAAACTGCAAGCAAATTGAGAACAGAATTTACAATGAATGATTTTAAATCAGGAAAACTAGTTAAGGGAGGATATATCTAATGGCAACATATGATACATCTAGTGTGTATGCTTTAACACCTATGAATTCTAATCTTTTAGGATTATGGGAAGCACCAGAAGTTACGCCAACAGGAAATGAAGTTACAGTAACTATCGAACGACATATGAGATATAGACCTGACCTTTTAAGTTATTCGTTATACGGCTCGCCAAAACTATGGTGGATTTTTAAAATGTTAAATCCTGATAAATTAAACGATCCTATTTGGGATTTTAAAGAAGGGTTAGAAATATTAACACCTAGTAGAACAGAAGTGACATCTTATTTAGGATAAAAATATATGGTAGGTGCAACAACATTTAGCGGAAATGTTACACAAGGTTCATTTAAACCAAAAGATTCTTTAAAATATTCTGTCAAAGGATTTTTGGGCAATGCTTTAAGTAGTATGCCCTCTTATTCTTATTACATAAGATTAAGTATATGCCACCCTGTTATATTACATAATTTATCTCTTAATAATAATCAAAAAATTACAATAGCAGAAACAGGTACTACAAGTGTTTTTAACTTAACAGATTTAGATCTATTTCATTCTGTCAGTTGGAATAATGAAACTAGAGGAGCAATGGGTGTTGGTTGCAATATTAGTATTGTAGAAACACATGGATCCGCACTTTTAGATTATTTAAATCAAGCATGCCAGGACTTATCAATTAAAGCTCCTAAAGAAGCAGGTTACATATTAGAAATAATGTTTAAAAACGGTAATGCTGAAAAAATTGAACCAGGCGAATCTGAATATTATTTTGTGTATCCTTTGGTGTTTAAAAGTATGACTATTACTATTACAGAACAAGGAGCTCAATATAGAATATCAGCAGTTGAACCAGGCATACATTCAGTTTATGGTAACGTAGGTCCTATAACAAAAAATAATTGTTCCTTGCCTGCTAAAGATTTAGGCGAATGGGTTGATGCGTTTAATGCATATCTAAATGATGCTGCACAGCAGGAAGTTGATTCAAAAAATCATGGTATTAGAGATAGGTATGCAATTTATATAGAAGAGAAATGGCGTTCGTGGAAATTTGCTAACTTAGAGAATGGTCCAGACGAAAATTCTCAAACAGGAAGATACCATTTAGATCCATCTAAATTAATAGTTCAAATTGCTAAAGGTTCTAATATACCTGATATTCTAGCCGCGGTAGTAGGTTCAACTACTGAAATGCAAAAATTAGAAACCTCACAAGGAAAAACATTAAGACAATCTCCAGACGGAGATGCAACCGCAGCAAATGATGTCGTGAAGTATTGGAAAGTTACTTCAGATATGCGATTTGGAAAATACGATAAAACACGAAAAAAATATTCGAGATTATATCTTTATGCATTTACACCATTTTTAGAATCGGCAGTATATCCGCCAGAGCTATCTGATCAATTTAATAACGAAAAAACTATGAAAGAGCGAGTAACAAAATTAATTAATGAACAATTACTTGCTAAACGATATGATTATAATTATACAGGTATTAATACCGAAGTTATTAGATTTGATATGCAATTAGATTTAACTTATTTTAGGGCGTTACCTGTTCGAGCAGGACATCAAAAAAGAGAAAGCCACAGACAAAATGCTAATAAAACAGATATAAAAAATCCTGTAGGAACAACTAATAATGGAGGTGCATATTCTCCTGCACAGGCAAGTTCGTTTGGAGCAGATGTTACTGTCGCTGATTTACTTCAGGCAGATCAAAAGGCATTAGCAAAAGAAACACAAACTAATGTTCGTGCTGGATCAGGATTATTTTTAGAATCATATGCAATGCCAGAGGATCGAGAAGAAATTAATTTTTTTACAGTTCCGGCTGATACTATAGATCAAGGTGACGGTTTATCTGGAACTGTTACTCCAGATAAAAGCAGAGGACTTATAAAATTTGGCGATGCATATATGGAACTATCGGGTGGTAACGAATTTCATACTATAGATATAGAAATAAAAGGAGATCCGTATTGGCTCGGTATGTCAAATTTAACAAAACAATTTAGAAATGCAAATACAGGTGTAGCAGAATTTGCATTATACGAAAAAGGCGGATTGTTGTTTTGGTTAAATGTTAAAAGTCCTAAAGAACCCGATCCGTTAACAGGTAAAATGGAGTTTGATGATAATACAACTATTAGCGGTATTTTTAAAGTAAAAAAAGTTATATCTAGATTTGTTAATGGTAGTTTTACACAAACATTAGAAGCAACAAGGGATATGGGTACTAACTTTAAAAAAGCAAAAAAGACTTTACTAACATTTACAGATGAGGTAATACAAAAAAGAAACCAAGATAGTACAGACGGAACCGAATTTGAATCTAATCCTCCACAACAATCACAAACGACTGAAACATATACATCAGAGGGATTATAAACATGGCAGAATACAAAACACAATTTGGAGAAAATCCACCGACAGGAAGCGGAGCAGGAGCAGGCGAAGCACCTAATAAAGATGGTAACTTTACTTTTCCTAAAACAGATGATGTAGGAACAAATATTGAAATAGCAAGGCTCCATCCTAAGTTAAGAAAAGCGGCTGCAACATTTGTAAAAAATGCCAAGGATCATTCTAATGCATATGTAATTAAAATAGTAACAGGTATTAGATCATTATCTAAACATAAAGAATTACGTAAAAAAGATACACTAAAACACGATTACAAAGATAGTCACCATTTAACAGGTACTGCATTTAGAATAGAGGTTGTTAGTATAGATAGTACAAGTAAAACAAAATATTTACATGAAACAGATGGGTCTATTACAGATGCAAATAATACACATTGGAAAGAAATAGGCAAACTTGCAGAAGCACAAGGTTTTCATTGGGGTGGCAACGGAGGAGATGATCTATTTCAGCAGTATACTAACAGTAAATATGGTACAGGTTGGAATAAAAATTATTTTGAATTTAGAGATTGTGGCAGACGAAAAGGTGCAAAAAAATATTGGTCTCGAGAAAAAGATGCCGATGGTTGGTTTGAACTAGGATGTCCGCCAGAATAGGATTAATATGCCAGCAGAAGAGTTAAAAAAACAAAGTACAGTAAAACCATTACCTCATTTATATAAGGCTTTTATAACACGATCCTTAGATAAATCTAGTATGGGTAGATTACAAGTATGGATTCCTGAATTAGGGCATCCTGAAGATCCTAGAACTCATTTCAGTGTAAGATACTTGTCTCCGTTTGCTGGTGCAACTAGTCCTTACAGGTCTAAACAAAGTCTTGAATTTAAAGACACACAAAAAGCCTATGGGTTTTGGATGGTACCACCTGATAGAGATGTAGAAGGATTAGTAGGTTTTGTAAATGGTAAAGCCAATGATGGTGTATGGATAGGTAGTTTTTTCCAAGAAAAGGTTAATTATACAGTTCCTGGTATACCGGCTGCAATGACACATGTAGGTCCTGCACCTGGAGCAGAAAAAAATAAATGGGACGGTCCCGAATTACCTACTAGACCGCCACATGATCCTTTATACAATGCTCTTAAATTGCAAGGATTATTTACAGGTGTGCAGTTTGATGCTATAAGAGGCTCATGTACAAGTGGCGCCCAACGAGAAAGTCCTAGTAGAGTATTTGGTATATTAACACCAGGGCAACATCAATTTGTTATGGATGATGGTACACAAATGTCTGCTCCTTTGCCAGGGCAGCCTGAAGTTCCGGGTGTAGATCAAGGCATACGTTTACGAACACGAATGGGAGCTCAGTTATTATTGAACGATGAAAAAGGAATAGTATATATTATTAATAGAGATGGAACTGCATGGGTTGAGCTTACAAACGAAGGCAAAATGGATGTGTTTTGCACAGATGATATTTCATACCATTCATTAAAAGATTTTAATTTGCATGTAGATGGAGATATAAACATGCAAGCAAAAGGTAGTTTTAATATGCGAGTAGAAGGCTCTGATGGTATTAACATTAATGCTACAACAGGAGACTTTCAAATGAAAACTGCTATGAATTATGTTATTCAAGCAGACTTAGATGGTAACTTAATTACTGCTGGTGGTACAGTAGTAAAATCATCTAGATTAGATTTAAATGGAGGTAGTGCAGTAGATGCAGTTCCTCCTGTACCGGCTCCGTTAGTGGGTAATACAAGTGTATTACAAAGCATTTGTACAAGAGTACCTGAACACGAACCTTGGTTAGGACACGAAGATAAAAAATTATTACCATTAGGTGAAAACTTAGCACCTGCATCGGCTTGGTGAGGAAAATATGGCGAAACGATATAAAACAATACCTATACAGATCAACTACGATGATCAAACATTAGCACCTAATTATTCTTCTACTCAAGTTCCTACTTCTAATATTGCAATTAGTGATAATGGTTTAAACTTTATGCTATCGTTTGATAGATATAGAGGACATAGATATTGGGATGGTGAAAAATATGTAATGGGGTATAACTATGATGGCGATGCTTTTCCAAATGGTATAACAGAAACTAATGCATACAAATTATGGTTAACAGATGTTACTAGAGCACAAAATAATTTAAGAAAAAGATTAAACAATAATCCAACATTTTTTCTTCAACACCAATGGGATGCCTTAGTTAGTTTTTATTACAATACTGGATCTATTGATCATACAGAAACTGAAGGGTTTGAATTTGACTTTATACATTTTTTACAAAATGGAACAGAAAATGAAATAGCATCATTATTACAAACTGATAATAGAGCGCCTACAAGAAGAATAGCAGAAGCGTCATTATTTAAATTAGGTAATTATGGTAAATTTAAACCAAGGATATGGTTACGTAACGAAGGTATACAGGACATACGGCAAAATTATTCTAAGTTAGAAGATAAAGACGGTAAAATAGATTCTATTGCACAAAAGCAAGCACAATATTCTTACTATAAAGAAACTGGCAGATTTATTAAAGATATGTCAGAGCTTGATAAAAGATTAATAGTAGATTTAGCAAAACAAGATACATCAACGGTTGTAGATACAAGCACACCTGTGGATAGATATATTGTTAAAACAACAACAGACCAAGAGTATTCGTCTATTGCCACAACATCTACTGCCACTACTGCACCGGCAGTAACAGTTATAGATTATTCTGCTAGTGCAGAAGGCACAACAAGTACAACAGAAACTACAACAGGTTCTACTGGATCTACGTCATCGCAGGTTATTGCTGCAGAACATACACATGATACTGCCGATTGGTTGCCTATAGGCGGATTAAGCGGACAATTTTTATCAGCCGATGGAACATGGGCATATCCTTCAGGAACATCATTAACAATAGAAGAACAATATGATACATCAAATGTTTCTGTTTCACATACAAATAAAATTATATTCGATACAAGTTCAGGATTACATGTTACTGCTGGAACATCAGGAGTGGCAAATGTAAGTTTATCTACATTTTCGTATAATAAAAAAGGCGGAGTTCCGGCACCAACTATTTCGGATAATACAAAATATTTAAGAGGTGACGGAACCTGGGCCACTTTATCTGGAATACAATATGCAGACATTTCAGGCACACCTAATTTAGCAACTGTCGCAACCACAGGAGCATATAGTGATTTATCAGGCACTCCTGCAGGATTAACAGTTTCAGAAATAAATGATCCTAGTGCTAATGTTGCAGTTTCTAATGTTACAAATATTAAATTTGATGTTAATGGAGGCTTTGCATTAACAGATAATAGTGACGGAAGTGTCACAGTAGCATTAGAAAGTACATTTAAAACATGGAAAATATTTGCAACTTCTGGCGCAACAACTTCTACAGATGTAGTAGCATCAGGCGTCGACACAATATCGGTTAAAGCAGGGCCTGGAATAACATTATCGGGTGTAGCAACTGCTGGTTCTAAATCTTTAACAATTTCTTCATCTGGAAGTTCGGATGTTGTAGATGATACATCTCCACAACTTGGCGGAAACTTAGACACAAACGGAAATAATATTGCATTTGGTGATAGTGCAACCCCGGGCACTGACGATACCCTTACTTTTGGTGCTGATGCAGATATGTCTATCTATCATGACGGAGTGAATAGTTATATAGATGATACAGGCACTGGCAGTATTTTTATACGTTCAGGTACAACTTATTTTCAAAATGCGGCTGGAACAAAGACCAGTATTGCTACAAATAGTGGTGCCGAACAAACCCTTTACTACAATAATAATGCCGTGTTTGCTACTGCATCAGGTGGTGTTACAGTAACAGGAAATCTAGAAGTAACCGGTGACCTTACAATAAGTGGTTCAACTACAACCATTAATACAGAAACACTTACAATAGATGATAATATTATCGTACTTAATAATAACGAAGCAGGTACACCTAGCCAAAATGCTGGTATAGAAGTAGAACGAGGGACTAGTCCTAATGTTGATATTAGGTGGAATGAAACTTCTGATAAATGGGAATTTACAAATGATGGTACAAATTATACTGAAATAGGTTCAGGCGGTGGCGGTGGCGGATCGTCTATAACAGTTATAGACGAATCAACAACATTAACTACAGGTGCAACTAAATTTACATTTACTGGTGCAGGTATTACTGCTACAGAACCAACAACAGATGAGATAACCATTAATGTTCCATTTGACGGAACATACGGATCTTTAACAGGAACTCCGTCGCTGGCCACTGTGGCTACTTCGGGAGCATATGGAGATTTATCTGGTACTCCTACAATACCTTCAGGCAATCAAATTATTGATTGGACAGTTTCACAAAGTGGTAGTCCGGTTATTCATGCAGACAACTATACAGACACTACATATTCTGCAATGTCAGGAGCTGGTGCAGGAAGCGACGGAGCGTCAGGGCTTGTACCAAAACCCTTTCAAGCAAATTATCAACAATTTTTAAGAGGTGACGGGACGTGGCAAACACCTGCAGGTGCATGGACAGTATCAAATAGTAATGTAACATACACCGCAGGTAATGTAGGTGTAAATGTTTTAGATCCTGATACAGAATTAGAAGTAAAAGGTGCAATACATATATCTACAGAATACAGTACTAATAATCAACCTACTACACCAACAAATAACGATGGCGGTATTGTTTTTGTAAAAGCAGATAAATTATATTTTATTACTAGCGGGTCAGAGTATGATTTAACACAAGATACAACATATTCTGTTGTTGATGCTTCTACACCCGGACTAGCACCTACTCTTCCTGCAACCGTAGGAGATAAATTTTTAAAAGGAGACGGTACTTGGGTACAACCACCAGATACAACATATCCTCTTACCGAAACTGCCACTGATAACTTAGGTGTAGGCACAGGTTCATTAGCATTATTATCAACCGGCGATTATAATGTTGCAGTAGGACAAGATGCGTTAACTGCTCTTACTACAGGATCGTATAATGTTGCTCTTGGTGCTGATACGTTAAAAGCATTACAAGGATCTAATTATAATGTCGCAATAGGATATGGTGCATTAATAGCAAATACCAGTGGTTCTCAAAATATTGCAATAGGTACAGCATTAGTTTCAAATACCGGTGGAATAGATAATGTAGCTATAGGTCATCATGCATCTTATAGTAATTCGGATGGTAATCAAAATATATCTATAGGCCAAAGTGCAGGTTATGCAACAACATCCGGCGATGATAATATTGCAATAGGTTATGAGGCTTTAAAAACAAATAGCACAGGATCAGATAATGTAGCAATAGGTTACAGAGCTTTAGAAGATGCCGAAACAGCAGCCGATAATGTAGCAATAGGAATATCGGCCGCCAAAAACGTAACAGGATCTAGTAACACGGCAGTTGGTAAAGGTGCATTATTAGGAGCAACAACAGGAGACAGAAACTTAGCAATAGGTGCTGATGCCGGTATGGCATTAACTACTGGTTCAAATAATACTATAATAGGTTCGTGGCTTGGTACTGGATCTGCAACAATATCTGATACAGTAATTATTGCCTCAGGTCTAACAGAAAGAATAAAAGTAGATGCAAGTGGCTTATCTATTAACGGAAGTCCGTTTACTGTTCCTGGAGCATTTACCGGAGATTCTGGCTCAGGCGGAACAACTGGATTAGTACCTGCTCCTGCCGCAGGGGATGCTGCTGCAAGTAAATTTTTAAAAGCAGATGGTAATTGGACAGTGGTTGCAACATCTGAATTTTCTAGTTCAATTACATATCCTTCATATGAATGGACATTTACGCCAACTACTAACACTGGAGCAGGAGATACGTTAGCAAACATAGGCGGTAACATTACATCAAATGTTAGTCAATTTACTTTTGCAGGTATAAACGGGACATACGCAACCGCTAAAGGTTTTGGTGACGGAAGAAATATTGTTTATGTTAAAATGCTCGAATCAGGAAGTGATTTTGAAGTATCTTTTAGAACAGATCCTGTAACAGACAGTAACGGAGATGTTAATAATGTACTTAAAGCCGCAGGTAATGTTAGTAGAATACATGTATACGAAAATTCAATATCAGGAAGTACATCTACTTTAATTTACGATTCGGGAGTAGGATTTACAAATGGTACTTTTACAGTAACTACCGGAACCGATTCGGCTACAGATTATGTAGAATATAAATGGTTGGCAGGAAGTTCTTCGGCAACAATCGACACAAACTCCGATCATACTTTTACAGTTAAAGTAGATACTACATCAACATATAGACAAGTTAATTTTTCGTCAACAGGAGGCACAGTACAGGCTGTACCTAATGCAGGATCAATAAATTATTTCTTACAAGGAACAGGCGATTGGAAAAATATACCTCCATCAAATGAATTAAGAGTTTATGATAATGCTTTAGTTGAAGTTGGCCGATTAGCAACTGATGCAACCGGTGCTATGGCAAATCAAAATCCTTTTAGGCTTACAGTACCTAATCATCAAATTAACGATTTTGATTCTGCAGCAAAAAATGAAATACAAATTCATAATTATAGTTATCAATATAGTGAAGGAAAAACTGCTCAAGTTCGATTTAGAGGTTATGCCTCGGTTATTGATAAAGATACTATACAAATAGATTTAGATAGTTCTAGTACAACTATTGATGCAGGATCTTCCGCTTATAGTGATCTACTAATAAGTTTAAGACCTCTAGAAGCAATAGCGGCCGGTCATTGGAATGCCGCAAAAGTAATGTTGGTTAATAACGGATTATCTTTTAATCATGTAGATAGTACTCCATTTCAACCTTTATTCTTAACAATGGGTCAAACATATAGATTTGATATTAGTCGAATTGCATCCACAGGACAATATTTTAAAATATCATCTAATGCAGATGGAACCCATGCAACAAAATTAACCTTACAAAATTATACAGCAGGTTCTCAGTTTGAAGGTAGAAGAGTTTATCAAGGATCAGTGAGTGATTATAATGCTGGTACTGCGGTCCAAGGTGAACTATATGCAGATGAAGTAGGATTAGATAACGACCCATTAGCCTATGGATCTATTTTTGTATCAAATGTTAAAAAAGTAAATGGTCAAGCAGGAACATTTTCAACAGGTCAATCAGTACAAGATACTCCGTTGATAAACGGAACTGCTCCTAGTAATCCTCAAACTTTTAATGTTACTACTATAACAGCAGGTAACGAAATAACAGATGGATTAACTGTTGTAGGTAGTCCCGGCGAAGTAGGTGCATATGTAGAAATATCTCTTAAAACATATTATTCAAGTAAGCGTCTTTATTATTTTGGATCTAAACCCGGAGATGGTGGAGTTATACACCTTAGAGAATCAGATAGTAAGGACTTAGAAATTGACACTAATGGCAAATTACGATATGGTTTTTGGGATGATTTTAATGCAACTAGGCAAAACTATCGAGATTGGAACAGTTATTATTCAACCCTTGACAACATAAGTATGTCCTTGCGAACAGGCCAAGGCGGAAATGCTAATGCAGAATGGGCAGGTATAGATTTAGTAGTAACAGAAGATCCTTCTACAGATAATCATACTTCTAATTCTCCTGTACCACTTAATATTTCTGTGCATCCTAGTACAACTTATCCTAAACCAGCTATTAGAATAGAACACACGCCTAGTAAACCAACAGATGCAGGAGCTGGTTTTGGGTCAGGTACAACGGTACCTACTTCTCCTGCGTCATTTGCTATGGACGTTTGGGGAATGATTAAAGCAAGTGGTTTTAAAGGGGACGGCAGTCAATTAACAAATTTACCTTCGTCATCTGCATCAGGAACACTACCTGTACCAAACGACGGAACAACATCTAGGATAGCATTATATATAGATGCAAATAGTTCAGTACCGCAATATTTACAAGCAAGACCTCCTAGCTCTTTGCCTGCTAATCAAACATTAGGTTGGACTGATGAATCTACAGGCAATGGCACTGATAGATTTTTTGATTGTGTTTGGGGAGATACAGGAGGAGTAGGCACATGGATAGCTGTAGGCGAAGATGGATCAGGACCTCTTATATATAAAAGTACCGACGATGGTGTAACTTGGTCAAATACAAATGTAAAAAATCAAAGCATTTGGGGGTCGTATTCATCTGTGGTAGTATTAACGGGTTGCACATGGTCTACTGCCCATAGTTTGTTTGTTGCAGTAGGACATGATTTTGGATCTTCTTACCCAGGCGGTTATGTAGTAACTTCGCCGGATGGCACTACCTGGACAAATCGAACATATCCTGCATCGTGGAAACCGGGCGGATGGCCTAGCACTTGGAATCCTTTTGATTCTCTTTCAAATTTTCCGATGGCAGTTGAAGCAGACGGTAATGATATTCTAATTATTACTGCTACAAATGAGGAAATTGAATCTGCAACAGCAAGTAACTCACATCTTACAGGAGAGATAATAACATCTATTGATGGAATTAATTATGTTCGCCGAGGTCCGTATTGTCCTCAAGATCAACCAGGGAATGGTTATTATTACGGAGATTTAAACGATGCCTGTACTTATTGGAGTATTGGTGTTTATAATGGTACTTGGGTAATAGGTGGAGGTATGTCGGGTAGTAGTAATGATTCTTCTAATTTTATGACATCACAATTTTACGAAGGTAAAGCAGGATTAATATTATGGTCATCAGGATCTCCGTCATCAGGTACATATGCTGCAGGAACTTATAATTATTCTAGTGATTATAATGCTCATGCATTAGCAGGAAAATGGCACGAAGGACACCATCAATGCCATCAGGATTATAAAACATGGCTTCAAGCAAGTGCAGGTACTGCAATGACATACGGAGCAAACTCAGATACAACTCTATCTGCTCATAATGAATGGAAAGATATAAAGTATAATGCAGTAGAACAAAAATGGTATGGTTGCGGAAATGCTTCGTCGTCTTTTAGTCCTCAAACAGGCCAACCTACTGTTTCTAGATACACTATGTGGAGTATTACTGATCCAACATCGTCTACAGAAAATTGGGCAGGCGTTATGGAATCGCCACAGATTGGATATCTTAATAATGGTCCTACTGTTGAAGAAATGGCAATATCAGCAAATGATTTTATTGCAATCGGACATGAAAAAAATGATAGGAATGATATGTATGTTGGTACTAGAGGTGATCCGCGGGTTTGGAAAAGATCAGCGAGTGGAGGAACCTTTGTTCAAGATACTACATTATCAAAAATGCATACCGGTACTCATGTATGGCATAGTGCTAAAGCAGGTGGTAGTACAGGTAACACTATTATTATAACAGGATCTGCAGGTACAATATTAAGATATTATAGTTTTGAGGCACAAGTAATTTTACCACTAGGTAAAGCAGCAACAGGACAAATATTAGTTTCAGAAGATGCAGAAAGTAGTTTAAAGTGGGATTTTCCTTCGGCAAGAAGTTTGGCATCAGGATCTACAAGTATCACTGTTAGTGGTGCAGAAAAAATGAGAATTTTAGGATCAGGAGAAATAGGTATAGGAGGTCAATCTGCACCAACTCATCCTATACATCATTCAAATGGAGCACATTTAACTAGTGCAGGAATTTGGACAGACGCTTCTGATGTAATGAGAAAGTCCGAATTTGAGCCGTTAGAATATGGATTAGCAGAGGTATTAAAACTGACACCCAAACGATATAAAATTAAAGATGTAACAGATATAGGATTTGTTGCACAAGACATGGAAAAAATAATACCTGAAATAGTAAGTGGCGAAGACGCCTATGAAGTTGACAGAGTAGTTCGAGGAGGAAAAGGCATTGCATATGGACACATAGCTCCTGTATTAGTAAATGCTATTAAAGAACTACATGAAAAAAATAGATCATTGGAAGAAAAAATTGATGAGTTATTATGGCTACTGAAGAAGAAATAAAAGAATTAGAAAAACAAAAAGAAGAATCTAATAAACTACCATCTTTTATTACAAAATTTGATGGACCTTTGCAACGAGTGGTTAAATTTAATCTAATTTCTAATTTAGGTTTAACAGAAGAAGAAGCTGAGAAAAAAATAAAAGATAATATTAAAACCGCATTAGCATTACATCTTGAGGTATCTAGATTAAAAACATTTTTAATTAACGAAGGATCTTCTGAAGATGATGCAAAAACTCGACTTAGAACTGAGTTAGATACTGTTCGTTCAGAATGGAAAGTAAAAGTAGATGAATTTAAATCTAGTTAAATAAGTTCTTAACAAAACCTGTTACTTTGCTTTCTTTTGTTGAATCTAAAAATGACTGCTTCCAGTTATTTGATTCTTTTGTTTTTTGTTGAAGTTTAGATTCGAGAACTAAAATTTTACTTTCCAATATAGATGTTTTGGTAACATTTAAATTTAACTTTCTAACCTTTTCATGCAAGTCGGAATTAGTTTTCCTAAGACTGTTTAGTTCTGTTGTATTTTCTTTTAATGTTTTATTTTCGGAACTTAATAAGTCTTTCTGAGATGTTAATACACTTACCTGTTCTCTAAGTATAATAAGTTCTTCTAATCTTTTTTGAAGTAATTCTATTTCTATTTTAGTTTCTTCTAATAAACGAGATTGCTCGTTATTAAGAGATTTAAGTTTAGCAATTTTTTGTAAATCGTTTTCTTTTTGCCAAGC
>CEOF01209782.1_pt1 | contig 14112 bp, 13 predicted proteins | sample 361311 | NCBI WGS metagenome assembly CEOF01 (sample SAMEA2619667, study PRJEB7988) | marine metagenome | biome: marine biome (ENVO:00000447); feature: surface water layer (ENVO:00002042); material: "saline water (ENVO:00002010), including plankton (ENVO:xxxxxxxx)" | depth 5 m
AGTAAAAAACAAGCTGATATTAACCTAAGTTAAATTTAATTTAAAGATTTTAATGAGTAAGCTATTCATTGTACCAACGCCAATCGGGAATTTAGAAGACATCACATTTCGTGCTATTGCTACCCTTAAATCGGTTAACTTGATTTTAGCTGAAGATACCAGAATCTCGTTAAAATTATTAAACAATTATAATATTCAAAACAATGTTGAGTCTTATCACATGCATAACGAGCACAAAAAGCTAATATCAATCATTGAAAAGTTAAACAATGGTCTTGAGATTGCATTAATTTGTGATGCAGGTACACCTGGTATTTCTGATCCCGGATTTTTGTTGGTACGCGAGTGTATTAAAAATAATATTGAGATTGAATGTCTGCCTGGTGCAACAGCCTTAATACCAGCACTGGTTAATTCAGGCTTACCTTCTGACAGGTTTTCATTTGAAGGTTTTTTGCCAGTAAAAAAAGGAAGAACTAAAAGATTAAAGGCAATAGCAGATGAGAATAGGACAGTTATATTTTATGAATCACCCCATAGGATTTTAAAAACATTAAATGATCTATCAACTCATTTTAATGAGGATAGTAGGATAAGTATTTCCAGAGAACTAACAAAGATGCATGAGGAAAATTTTCGCGGGACAATTAAAGAGTCAATTGAGTATTTTCAAAAAAAGAAACCGAAAGGAGAGTTTGTAATTATCCTTTCGCCAAACTAAAAAATATGGATACAAATACAGTTATTACAAATTGGAAAAAAGGAACGACAGAATTTGAGTGTATTAACCCAAATGGCGTTTTAACGGTCCTTGGAACTAGCTCTGATGGAGAAGAAAAAATTGCTTCACCTAAAGCAATTATGCTAGGGTCTTTGGCAGTTTGTTCAGGACTAGATGTTATCGCAATTCTCAAAAAAATGAGAGTTGAACTGGATGATTTTAAAATAAATACAACAGCATGCTTAACAGACGAGCACCCAAGATATTATGATGAAGTCAAGGTTGAATATCACTTTTTTGGAGAAGATTTAGACAAAGATAAAATAGAAAAATCTGTTGATTTATCTGTTACTAGGTATTGTGGAGTAATGGAAATGTTTAGAGGTTTTTCCAGAATTAAAATTGATATTAAGTACAATTAGAGTTGTTAGCAGAATTTAATAGACATATAAATGATGGTAGGATTAGTTTTGATGAGTCGAATCACGATTATTTTGTTGATGGTAAAAAGATTAAATTTTCGGTCACTGAAATAATTGATAAGTTTTTTCCAAAATTTGATAAAGCCTACTGGGCAGAGAGAAAGGCTAAAGAAAAATTAGAACTAGATCACATTGATTATGATTCTGAAATATTAGAGTCGGTTATAAAACAAATTTTGAATGTGTGGGAAAAAAAGAGAATAGATGCAGCATCAAGAGGGACTATATTACACGAGAAAATAGAAGACTTTTACAACTCCAAACATCACAATGATTATCCGCCAGAGTTTGAATATTTCAAAAATTTTCACAATAAATACAAAAGATTAAAACCCTACAGAACAGAATGGAGAATTTTTGACAAAAATCTTTCATTAGCTGGTACTGTTGATATGGTTTATGAAAAAGAAAACGGTGAACTATTTATTTTTGATTGGAAAAGAACTTCAAAATTAATAGACCAAAACAATCAGCCCATTCTAAAAGATTTTAACTTTGGATACGATGGCCTTTCTCACTTAGCTGACAATAGTTTTAACAGATATACACTACAACAAAACATTTATAAATATCTAATTGAAGAGCACTACCAAAAGAGAATTAGTTCAATGAACTTGCTAGTTTTACACCCAAATTACGATGATTTTGTACACTTAAAATTACCAGACATGAAAAAAGAGGCAGAATTTTTGATTGATCAAGCAAAACAACTAAGTAAATAGTTTGGAAGAAAAATTAGACCCGTACGCAGCATTAAGATTTAAGGAGTTTAATTTTTTCCTTGTCATAAGGTTCATTCTTGTTTTTGGATGGTCTATGCAGTTTATTATTGTTGAATGGGAAGTGTATAGTTTAACAAAAGACCCACTTTCTTTAGGCTTAATTGGCTTGGTAGAAGTTGTCCCTGCAATTTCAACAGCACTATTTGCAGGCCACATAGTTGATCAGCGGGAAAAAAAGATGCTATTTATACAGTGTATTATAGCCTTTTTATTAGTTGCTATATGTTACTATTTTATAACAAGTCCATATGTTTATGATAATTATGAAAACTCCCAAATTTTAATTGGGATATATATTTTAGTTTTTTTAGGGGGGTTTATAAGAGCTTTTATTGGACCAACAATTTTTTCATTAGTTGCTTTAATAGTGCCGAAACGCGTATATCCAAACGCAGCAACTTGGAGTAGTTCAACTTGGCAACTAGCAGTGGTGCTGGGTCCGGCATTTGCTGGGTTTTCTATTGCATGGATTGGAGTTCACAATTCGATGGGAATTGTGCTAGCAACGATAGTAATAGGGCTTTTATTAATTGGATTTATAAAAAAGAAACCTATTTTAAATCCCAAGATTGGTGAACCAATACTTCAAAGCTTGAAAGCTGGACTAAACTTTGTATATAAAACCAAGGCTATTCTATTTGCATTGACTCTTGACATGGTTGCCGTATTGTTTGGAGGAGCAATTGCACTACTACCAATTTACGCACAAGACATATTAAATGTTGGCTCAGAGGGATTTGGAATTTTAAGAGCAGCGCCAGCAGTTGGATCAGTTTTAATGATGGTTGCCTCAGCACATATCCCGCTTACAAGAAATGCTGGTAAGAAGCTGCTCTTTGCCATCTTTTGTTTTGGAATTTCAATAATTGTATTTGGGGTTTCTGACATATTCTGGCTATCGGTATTTGCCCTGTTTATGTATGGACTTACAGACGGAGTATCAATGATTATTAGACAAACTATTTTACAATTAAAAACTCCAGATGAATTTAGAGGAAGAGTTGCTTCGGTAAATTCAATTTTTGTTGGTTCATCCAATGAATTAGGAGCATTTGAAAGTGGGGTAACGGCCAAATTAATGGGCACAGTTCCCGCTGTTGTTTTTGGGGGTGTTATGACAATTTTGACAGTTGGATATACAGCTATCAAATTTCCAACATTTAGAAAATTAGATTTAACTAAAGATATGAATGAAAATAAATAAATTATGATTTCAGCGATGTATATAGTTGGAGGATGTGTATTTGCAATATATATATTTCTTCAAATATGGGATATTTACAATCAAAAAAGAGGTGATAATGACAGTGATTCTGGCTATTATTCAAGACATAATCAACCAAAATAATTAAATGAGTAGAGCTTTAGTTTTATGTCTCTTTTTACTTATGCAAATCAATATATTTGCTATACAACAAGACACCCTTAACTTAGATGAAGTAGTTCTAAAAAGCAGCTTAATTAATCAAACCAACCCTGCACTGTCAGTTTCTCAAATATCTTACAAACAAAATGAAATTAAGCCTATAAATTTTCAGGAAGCCATTGATTTTTCTGCAGGCCTTTGGATTACTAACAGCGAGAATCAAGCGCAAGATAACAGAATGTCAATAAGAGGTTTTGGAGCCCGATCAGCTTTTGGAATTAGAGGTGTTAAAATTATTCTTGACGGAATTCCACTTACAACACCTGATGGTCAATCCCAGGTTGATAATATTCCATTTGATCTCATCGAAAGTATTGAGGTTTTGAAAAGCCTATCTTCAACAAGGTATGGAAACGCTTCTGGAGGTGTGGTGACTATTAATACATTTTCTGAACACAAAGCTAAAATTTTAATAGGTACATCTTTTGGTAGTCATAATCTTAAAAAAACAAAAGGAACCTATTCAATATCAAAAGCGAATTCAACTACAATTATAAATGTATCTAAGTCTGAGAGTGATGGTTATAGAGAACATAGTAGTTACTTAAATAAGTCAGCTTTTTTCAAACACATTAGAAATTTTCAAAAGTTAAAAGTCAAGTTCAATATTTTGTTTTTTGATAGCCCATATGCTTATGATCCAGGAGGCTTGACAATTGAGTCAGTTGATGAAGACAGGTCTCAAGCTAGAGACCAAAATGTCCTTTATAATTCACAAGAATCAGTTAAACAATTACAAACAGGATTGGTCTTAGATTGGAATACAAACATTGGTCAAATAAGTTCAAATATATATTATAGTAATCGTGATTTTGTAGGATTACTGCCATTCACATATGGTGGTTACGTAGAACTTAATAGAGATTTTTCTGGTGCAGAATTTAGTTTAAAAAATCGCTTTGAAAATATTGAATGGATAATTGGTTCTTCAATTCAGAGTCAGAGCGACGATAGAAAAAGATTTGAAAACAATGAAGGGGTAAAGGGATCTAGAACTCTTGATCAGATAGAGTCCTTTAAGTCTTACGGAGCTTTTGCACTTGCGTCATACAGCAAGGAAAATTATAGTATTCAATCTGGCCTGAGGCTTGATTTACACAAAATTTCATTAGATGATAATATAGGTATAGATCAACAATATGTTGACTATTCTAAATCACTCAAAGCTTTCTCTCCCAATATTGGATTAATTTATAACATAAATAAAAATGATGAGGTTTATATAAATCATGGAAAATCCTATGAAACACCCTCATTAAGTGAGCTTTCGGCAAATCCGAGTGGCGCAGGATTTAATGAAGATTTATCTCCAATGATTTCAAGCGGCTTTGACATAGGTTTTAGGAAGAAGTCACAGAATTTATCTTACAGCATTGCAGCATTTTATATTGATACAAAAGATGAAATTGTTCGTTACGAATTAGAGGGGTTTGAGGGAATGAATTTCTACAGAAATTTAGGTACTTCAAAAAGGGTCGGAGCCGAGTTGGAGGCTAGTTATAATTTAGGAAGTCCAGGAAAATTAAAGGCATCATATACTCAAGCGAAATATGAATTTAAAAATCAAGGATTGAGTGGAAATCTTGCTGGAATTCCAAAATCTAACTTTGCGTTTGAGTGGCTTTATGGCCACAAGGATTTTGATTTGAAACTTGATTTAAAATATGCCAATTCTTTATTTGCAGACAATAATAATGAAGTAAAGGTTCCTTCATATCTATTGTCAAATATTGCTATGAAAAATAAATTTAATTTCAACAGTTTTTACATAGAGGTTGGTTTACATGTAAGAAACCTACTTGATGAAAAATACTATGATAATATTAGAACCAATGCTTTTGGTAATAGGTTTTATGAGCCAGCTTCATTAAGACGGTTCATTTTTTCAATTAATGCTAATTTTTAATGAGGTCTATTATTGTATTATTCTGGTTTTTTTCATCACTTAACTTTGCTCAAGATGAGCCAGAAATGAAAGTCTATATTAAAAACAATAATATGGAAAAAGGGTATAGAACTTTAAAAACTACTTTTTCGGATTCTTTAATCTTCAAAAAAAAATATAAAGGCAGTAATTATTCTTTAGATTATGTCCTTAGATATTATTATGCTACCGCAATAGATCTAGACTGCAATAAGAATGAATTGATCAGTATGAGCGGTCTCGTATTTCCAATTGAATCTGTAAAACCTGATGAAATTGTGGAAGAAGTCATGGCTCTAATTGGCAATATGTATTTTGGAAGAAATGATGATAATGACTTTAAAAAAAAGTTTAAGAAAAATTAAGCTTCATACTTTTTTAGCATTAGCTCCCTTCCATCAAATTGTGCATATGTGAAATGACTAATCCAGTCCCCTAGATTAATGTATTTAGATTCAGAATTCAAATTCAACTCAACCGGGATATGGGAATGGCCAAAGATGAAATAATTGTAATTATTTGTTTCTAGTTTTTTCCTGCAGTATTGAGTCACCCATTGGTTTTCTATATCACCTATATCTATTTTTGCTGACATTATTTTCTTTTCTCTTGATAGAAATTGACCAAGTTTAACGCCTATATCAGGATGAACCCAGCTAAAGCACCATTTAAAAAACTTATTGTTAGTCACAAACTTTTTCATCAACTTATAAGAAGTATCTCCAGGCCCTAAACCATCTCCATGACCTATGAGAAAACTTTTATCATTTATTTCAAATTCTTCAGGCTTTGTAATTACTTTTATGCCAAGTTCTTTTTGGAAGTAATCATTAACCCACATATCATGATTTCCTGTAAAGAAATAAATAGGAATTCCAGAATCAGAAATTTCTGCAATTTTTCCTAAAACCCTAACAAATCCTTTAGGTACAACTGTTTTGTATTCAAACCAAAAGTCAAATAAATCTCCAAGAAGATAAATTGAATGTGCATCTTCTTTTATGAAATCTAGCCATTTTACAAACTTCTTTTCACGGAGTAAACTAGATTTAGAATCGGGTAGACCTAGGTGGTTATCAGACGCAAAATATATTTTTTTTCCTTCGGTTACTTTCATGAGTTCTTTGCTCAAAGATATGTAAAAGATTAATTGTCAGCAGCAAACCATTCGGAATAAGAGGTTTCAGTTTCCTCTAATTTAAGAGAGTGAAGGCCAATATCATCTGAAAGTTTTGAAGAGATTTTACTAGCAAAGTCGACTACCATTTCCTCAATCGTTGGTTGATAATCAGCCATAACTACTTTGTGGCCATCAATTATTAAATTATTAGCAAGTTTTTTGTGTGGAGAGTTTTTATTTAAAATTACTGAGTGATCAAATTTCTCAATTATTTCAGAATTAACTATTTTTTTTAGGTCACCAAAATCCATAACCATTCCACATTTTACATTAGAACTATCGCTTACAGGAACTCCAATTACGGTCACAAAAAGATTGTAGTTATGACCATGAATATTTTTACATTTTCCGTCATAACCATAAAGAGCATGTGCTGCTTCAAATCTAAACTTTTTGGTAATTCTAATATGTGGCATTGGGTTAATTATTGAGCTCCAAATTTACATTTTTTATGAAAGTTTATTAAATGTTTTTCTGAATTTAATTATAAGAGGAATTGATCTTGATAAAATCCAAAGAGTAAATGCGTAAAAGATTCCATGTAGTCCAAGTTCATAGTGGTCAAATAAAATAACAAACGGAACAAAGATTATAAAAGTTGAGAATAGAAGTACGTTCCTAAGATCTTTCATCCACCCCAAACCTTTATATACTCCATCAAAAATAAATGCAATTGAGCAAAGCGGAAGCATCACCAGAACTATCCAAAAAACATTATAAAACTCTTGTAAAACAACAGGATCATTATTAAATATTCTTCCTAGAGGATAATAGAAAATAAATCCAATAATACACATAATAATACCAATTTTGACTCCTATTTTTGTCAAATCATTTCCGAATTTCATCAGCACACCATATGATTTTTCACCATATAATTTTCCCGAAAGTATTGTCCCAGCACTTGAATATCCATCAATAATAAATGCGACAAGAAACCAAAGGTTAATTGCTATAGTATAAGCAGCGATAAACTCATCTCCGTACTTTGTAGCAAAGGCATTACAAAAATATAATGTCACATTAAGCGAAGCAGTTCTAATAACTAAATTTCCAAACATCTGCATAAAAGATTTAATCTTGGGATTAAAAGGAAATTTTATAGCAAGCTTAATATTGGTTTTTTTGTACAATAATATAATAGCAAGAAATGCCATAGATATTTGAGCAATTAAGCTAGCATAGGCAGCTCCTTGAATGAACATTGGATCAATAAAACCTTCAACTCCATAAACTAAAATTATATCAAGCACTATATTTAATATAGTCCCAACAATAGCAATTATCATAGGGTAGTATGTGTTTTGCAATCCTCGAAATATTCCAAAGATGCCTATGGTAAGTAAAGTAAAGGGTAGCCCCCAAATCCTAATATTAAAATATTCAACACAAAATTTTAGAAGATTACCGCTTGCATTGTAAAATTTAAATAGACCCTCTGAGTTAAAGTATGTTAGCAATATAATTAGAAAGCTACTTAACATAATTATTAAAATTCCTTGAGCAGGAATATCCTTGACTTCCTCTAATTTCTTCTGACCAAGTGCTTGAGCAATAATTGACGCAATTACACTTCTTGTTTGACCAAATACCCAAATTAACATGGAAATAAAACTACCTACAATACCAACGGCTCCTAGCGAAATGGTTGCATTTTCAGCCATATTCCCCACAATAATTGTATCAGTTATTGATAAAATTGGTTCTGCAATACCAGAAATTAGAGCAGGTATTGCAAGTTTTTGAATGTCAGAAATTTTTATAGATTTTTTCAAAGTATTAGTTCATAACAATAAAAAGGAAATACACTTTGTTTTAGAAAATAAATTTTGCCTAGTCTATGGTATCCTCTTGATTCATAAAATTTTAAATTTCTTTTATTTTCTGAAAATGTATCCAGACGTACTGAAATATATTTGTTGTCTTTTGCATAATTTTCAGCAAAGTCCATTAAAGATTTTCCCAAACCCTTTCTTTGAAATTCAGGATGAACAGCCAATCGATGAATATATAAATTATTTTTATTAATTGTTTTCCAATTAACAGACTCATAGACATCATCCATTTTATTGCACAGAGAAATACATGCAACCACCCTTCCATTATTATGATAAACATACAGCTCCTTTTTTTCTATATCATTAACAAATGATGCTTTGTCTGGATAATTTTCATTCCATTGTAAAATATCATTATCAACCATATGTAATCCACAAGCCTTTGTAATATTCAAAACCGAATTAATGTCTGAAGTAATCCCCAACCTTATCATAAATGAGTCAATAAAAAACAAAATTACAAGTCTTATAAAATAACCACTAATAAAATTTTGATTTAAAAATAGAAATAAGAATTATTAAAACAATACCAGAAATAAATATTAAGCTGCTATTTTCAGTCAGCAGTTCAATAATTGAAAGCACTCCGCCAAGAAGTATTAGAAAAACAGCAAGATTAAAAAGCCTACGATAATTGTATGGATTCCAAAAGTTACTCATAAAATTATTTTTTTAAAATTTTAAAACTACGGCTAAGCGCATTCTTTGTAACAGTCAATAAATATGTTCCTTTTTGATAATTGGATAAATTAATTTTTTCAACCCCAATCCCTTTAAACACCTCTTTACCTAGAATATCATTAAGGACAATGATTTCATCACCTTCAATTCCAATAATATTTATTTTATCAACAAACGGATTAGGAAAAACTCTATAATATGAAAGAAAATGATCATTAGTATTCAAAGGAGAGCCAAATGAAAGATTGTCAAAATAGTATACTATATTTTGATTTCCTGTAGATCCAAAATCAAAAAATAATGAGGCCATATCAAACACAAAATCTGTGTTAAGTATTGCTGTTCCCTCAGATTCATTATAAAAATCGAATTCCATTGTTTCCCATTGTTCATAGGCCGTTGTATAAGTATCAGTTTCAACTGATTGAGTTGGATTCAAAGAATTTTCGACTTTTAGTCTAATAGGAATCCCTGTTTGGTTTGTCCCAGAAACATATATATCCACAAACATTTTAGTATTAGAATTAGTAATTGGGATAGGGTTTAAAAATCCCTCACCAGACCCTATTGTAACTCCAGCCCAAGTCTCAGCTCCACTATTTTTTTCTACTCGAGCATAGTTTCCATCTACAGCTTCTAAAATTGTTGAAGGACCATTTCCTCCAAAGTCTGTCAGTACATAGTACACGGCTGGATCTTCAAAGGTGACAGGTAAATCCATTTGACTAAGCCCCCCACTAGGATCAGTCTGGTAAATATCATCATAATAAAATGTAGAGTCAGCAGTGCCGTCACCAACATTTCCAAAATCAAACATTAAAACAAGCTTTCTATATGTGGCAGAGGGTTCACCAGAAAAATCCCAAGACAATATTTCCCATTCATTTATTTTGGTCGTGTAAGCATCCTGCTCAGTTGCAGGTTCTGAAGGAAAAGCCCCCTGATCACCTTCAATTTTAAATTTAACCAGCAAACCTGGATACGGCGAAAGCACCTTCATATTTAATGTGGTATTTGTTGAAAAATCTAGGTAATCATCAAGTTCGATATACGTTCCAGCCCAAATATCACCTCCGTTTCTAATAATTACACCAACATAATCACTTGGATTTTCATCATCAATTTGAGGATTGTAATCAACAAATCCTGAACCACCATTAAAATGAATAATATCTTGATTAGTAATTTGATTATTTTCAAAATCAATTGGTAAATTAATTTGAGTGTATACAGAAAAAGAAAAAATAAAAGTAAAACTCGAAATAATTATTTTAGGCAAAGTCATTTGGTAAATTTTAGATTTTTAATATAAAAAAAACAAAAAACATTTACAGCTTTTTGTACTGAATTTATATAGATTAGAAATGTTTTTATAAATAATATTATCTTTAAACTACAAACTAAAATAAGAAACAAACTAATCATGAAAAAAATATTTTTTTTAATTGCTCTATTTCCAGTTTTTGTTTTCTCTCAAACGAAAACTATTTCTGGTACTGTAGATGATGAGAACAGCCTCCCGTTAGTCGGAGTAAACATTACAGTTCAGAATTCAAATATTGGCGTATTAACAGATTTTGACGGGAACTTTTCGATTACAATTCCCTCGGATAAGTCAAAGGTTTTAATATTTTCTTATTTAGGATATACAACTCAGCAAGTGGATGTTTCATCTTCTAATAATATTGATATAATGATGATTCCTGATCTTGAACAACTTGAAGAGGTAGTTGTAATTGGATACGGATCAGTATTAAAAAAGGATTTGACAGGTTCGCTGTCTCAAGTTGAGGTTGAGCAAGAAGTTGCTAACCAATCAAACTCCATAGATCAATTATTACAAGGAAGGGCTGCTGGGGTTCAGGTTGTTCAAAATTCAGCCACACCTGGAGCTGGAATCAGTGTTAAGATCAGAGGAACTAATAGTCTAAGAGGAAACAACGAGCCACTATATGTTATTGATGGGGTAATTATTTCATCTGCAGGTGAGGATGTATTGCCCGCTGGTGTAGGAAATTCTGGTCAAGAAAGCCAAAACGGGCTAAGTGGAATTAACCCAAGAGATATTGAAAGCATACAGGTATTAAAGGACGCATCTGCTACGGCTATATATGGTTCAAGAGGAGCAAATGGCGTTGTATTAATAACAACCAAAAAAGGAAAGTCTGGCAGAATAAATATAGAAACTTTTTCTAATACCTCTGTAAGAGTCATTTCCAAAAAATACAATGTTCTAGATCCTTATGGTTATGCTGAATATGTAAATGAAGTAAGGGCAAATGCTGGTGAAGGTCCTCGATATTTTGTAGATGATAATTATGGAATTTATGGAGTAGACAACGACGGCACAATTTCAGAAACTGTCGCTAAATCATTTAATTGGCAAGATGAAATATACAGAAGCGGAATTAGCCGAAAAGTTGGTGGATCTGCTTCAGGAGGTACAGATAATGGAAATTATTATATATCCGCTGGATTTGATGATCAAGAGGGGATAGTTCCAACTTCTTCGTTCAAGAGTGGTGATATGCGAATTAATTTTAACCAGGATTTAAATGACAAACTAATCCTTGAGGCCCGAATGAGCGGCTACATTAGTTCAACAAATTTTGCTGAAAGTGGCGACCTACTTGGTGGATCTAATCAAAGTTTTATTAAAAACGTAATCTCCTTTAGACCAATTATCGATGAAGAGTTTGAGGATATTGGTGAAGATCTTGAGCTTTCAAATCCTTATTCTTGGGTAAATGACTTTGAAGATATTTCAAAGGAAAGCAGGTATATTGGAAACCTTGCTCTAACTTACAAGCTACCTGTTCAAGGACTTAGATATCAGGTTAAGGTTGGGGGAAACATAAGAACTAAAGAGAGGAGAAGATTTTTTGGAACTACTACTTGGCTGGGGAGTAATGCTGACGGCGCTTTACAGATAACAGGATTAAACAATTCCTCTTTCCAGGTTAATAATTTCTTGAGATTTAACAGAACTTTTAACAGAAAACACAGAATCAATAGTTTATTAGGTCTTACGTACGATGTTCGTAAAGTTTCGAATAATATATATGCAGTTGAGGACTTTGTTACAACTCAATTTATGACTCAAAATCCGGCATACGGAAATGTTATTACCAGGCCTTTAACTTACATAAAGGGTGATCAGCAAATCTTTTCACTATTAGGGAGACTCAATTATACTTATGATAATACGTATATTCTAACAGCAACTTTTAGACGGGATGGTGTCTCAAAGTTTGCTAAAAATAATCGATATGGTTTTTTCCCATCATTTGCACTAGCCTGGAACGTTCATCAGAATAACGATTTAAAGTTATTTGAGGAATTAAAGCTAAGAGCTGGCTGGGGGCAAATAGGAAATCATGGAATTGGATCTTACGGAACCCTTTCTAATTATGGGGTTTCTGAAAATCTTTATTCAAATTCTGATGGAGGCACGAATGTCCCAATAATTCTTCAGAATATTGCTAATCCAGATTTAACATGGGAAACTACAACCCAGACAAATTTAGGACTAGATTTCGCAACCGTAAACGATAGGCTTTCAGGAACGATTGATGTTTATCATAAAAAAACCACTGATCTATTACAAAGAGTAAACATCCCAACATCATCGGGATTTTCAAGTATTTTATCAAATCAAGGAGGTATATTAAATGAAGGGCTGGAGTTATCCCTAGACTACAACCCAATATCAAAAGAAAATTTTAATTTTTCAGTTGGAGGAAATATAGCATTTAATAAAACTAAAATATCAAATCTTCAAGCTCAACCTTTAGAAGACTTCTATATTGACGGCGTTGCAGAACAAAGAAGATTTTACTTTGGGTCAAATATTAGTAGAGGAGCAATATTTCAATATCCTGCAAATGTATTTGTGGAGGGTGAGGAAACAAGTCTTTTCTATGGTTTTGAAACTGATGGTATTTATCAAACAGACGATATATTGTTACCAACTTTTGGTCCGGAGACTGCATCACCAGGTGATGTTAGAATCGTAGATCAAAATGGTGATGGGCAAATTGATATAAATGATAGAACCTTTATAGGAAACCCTAACCCAGATTTTATTTATGGGTTTAATTTTAATTTAAATTATAAGAGATTTTCTGCCAATATTTTATTTAATGGAGTATACGGTAATGATATAGTGAATGGAAATTTGCTGCAATTAAATAATGCTGAGGCTCTTACATATTTGAATATATTACCTGACGCTTATTATAGTGCATGGAGGCCAGATGCTCAAACCAATTTATTTCCAAGAATTGGATACACTACTAATGGCATGCCAGCAATGACAGATAGGATAATTGAGGACGGGAGTTATTTGCGTTTGAGCAATCTAACTGTAAGCTACGATGTTGATGTTAACAATATTGATTCGATTAGTAATTTAAAGTTTTTCATTGCCGGTCAAAACTTAATTACTTGGACAAATTATAGCGGATATGATCCGGAAATTTCAAGCTTTTTATACACTGGCCTTATAAACGGGGTTGATTGGAATGGTCGTGCAAATGCTAAAACATTCCTTTTTGGGGTAAATGTTGGATTTTAAAAAAATTAAAAAAACTAAATTCTTTAAATATGAAAAATTTTAAAATAATATTATTATCAATTTTAGGTTTAACCATATCATCATGTGATCTTGATGAAGACCCAATATTTTTGGATTCAAATGCAGTTTACACTGATGTAGCCATTGCTAAAGCCGCTTTAGATGGAATCTACCAGTCGGTTACATCATATAATGCTCAAGAATTAAGGACCTGGGTAGATCACGGATTTTCAGGATTGTTTTTAACAAGCAAACAGGCAGGAGGTAATGGTGCTAACAGCATTAACAATCAAACTTTATATTCATTAAAGCCCGCGTATGATGCCCCTTCATCAGATTTATGGGGAGGATTATATTCTGTTATAGCGAGATGTAATGGAGCTATACATAATATAAATCCTGTCTTGGAACCCACATCCTCGGATGAATCAAGTTTTAATGATATTGCAGGACAGGCATATTTTGTTAGGGCTTGGTCATACTTTTCATTAACAAGACTTTG
>CEOF01150377.1_pt1 | contig 14102 bp, 7 predicted proteins | sample 361311 | NCBI WGS metagenome assembly CEOF01 (sample SAMEA2619667, study PRJEB7988) | marine metagenome | biome: marine biome (ENVO:00000447); feature: surface water layer (ENVO:00002042); material: "saline water (ENVO:00002010), including plankton (ENVO:xxxxxxxx)" | depth 5 m
TACTTACAACCTTAAAGCTGGAGCTAAGTATAAGTTCTAATGTCACAGCAAAGCGATAAGGCTAGGGCATCAGTTACTTCACTGACCCCCGAACCAGAAATCAAAGAGGAAAAGAAAGAGACTTTTGATGAGGATATCTCAATAGAGGAAGCTCTTTCAACTCTATAAACAGGAAGGAGAGCACCTCAGAGTAGGACTCTCCTTTCATTTGGCTCTTGGCCTGTTACGACAGATACCCATTAGCCGTCTAGACGGTGAGGATAGACCCACAACAAAATGATCACAAAAATTTCAGCTGAGAAACGTATATAACAAATTAGTTTTTAACAATGGCTCAACAGTCAACCGCACATCAGGCTTCGGTAACCGTACCTGGTGCTAATAATGGAGGCTCAGATAGAAGAGCACTCTATTTAAAATTATTCAGTGGCGAGATGTTCAAAGGCTTCCAGCATAATGCTATAGCTAGAGATCTCGTTATGAAGCGTACCTTGAAGAACGGTAAATCTTTACAGTTCATCTACACGGGTCGCACAAAAGCCGAATTCCATGTTCCAGGAAATTCCATCCTAGGTAACAGTGACGGCGCACCTCCAGTAGCTGAGAAGACTATTACAGTAGACGATCTACTTATTAGTTCAGCTTTCCTTTATGAGCTTGATGAAACACTTGCTCATTATGACTTGAGATCAGAGGTATCTAGAAAGATTGGATACGCTCTTGCTCAAAAGTATGACCGTCTTGTCTTCAGATCTTTAGTACGTGGTGCTCGTGTAGCTTCACCTATCACTAAGACTGGATTCGTAGAACCAGGTGGTACACAGATCAAAGTTGGTACTGCAGCTAGTACTGCAGCATCAGATGCCTATGATCCTACTAAGTTGGTGAATGCATTCTATGATGCAGCAGCAGCTATGGATGAAAAAGGAATTTCTACTGATGGAAGATTTGGTGTTCTAAACCCACGTCAGTACTATGAACTAATCCAACAGGTCGGAGAGAATGGTCTAGTTAACAGAGACTCACAAGGTTCATCCCGTCAGAAGGGTAATGGCATTGTAGAGATCGCTGGTATCAAGATCTACAAGTCAATGAACATTCCGTTCTTCGGTTCTTACGGTACTAAGTATGGTACTGCAGGTGCTACGAACCCAGGTGTAACCGATCCAGGTAACACAGGTACATTCGTAAGCGAAACAATAGAAGACGCTGAAGAGACAGATACAGGTATCAACAACGACTACGGTGCTAATACTAACTTCGTTAATACTTGCGGTATTATCGGACAACGTGAAGGCGCAGGTATCGTTGAAGCTATCGGACCTCAAGTTCAAGTAACCAAAGGTGATGTAAGTGTCATTTACCAAGGTGATGTGATATTGGGTCGCTTAGCGTGTGGGGCAGATTATGTCAATCCCGCTGCTTGCGTAGAACTCTATGCAGGTGTAGCAACATCATCAGCACCAGCTGCTTTCTAAAGATAATTTCTTTACACATAAGGGGAGTCATTACGGCTCCCTTTTTTTTATTTATATTAATCAATTATGGCTTTCCCTACCACTAACGCTGCTCAAGAATTACCCGCTATAAATCAAATACTAATGGCTTGTGGTCAGGCACCTGTCACCACTTTAGATGAAACCAACCCAGACGTTGCGATTGCTTATCAAACTCTACTAGAAGTATCTAGAGAGGTACAAAGTGAAGGCTGGACCTTTAACAAGGAAGCACATTATGAGATGACACCTGATAGTAATAATGAAATTCTAATACCAAATAATATCTTACAGATAGACCTTACAAAAGCTAATGCTGGTGATAAGAATACAGTAAGGAGAAACGGTAAACTATATGACAAACAGAACCACACAGATCAATGGACTGATGGGGCTGTTGAATGCGATATTGTTTGGCTATTCGATTGGGTAGACCTACCACGTCCTATACAGGACTACATAACAGCAAGAGCATCTAGTACTACCTCTAGTCGGATAGTAGGAGATCAAACTCAATACCAAATGCTCCAACAAAAGGAGGCATACATGAGAGCTATGGCTCTTGAATACGAAACTAACCAAGGTGATTATTCATTCTTTGGACAACCTGATGGAGCCAACCCATACATCAGTTATGAACCTTATCATGCACTTTCTAGATAATGGCAGCAGTAACACAAAGGATCTCCAACTACTTAAGTGGAGTATCTAAACAAACAGATAGTAAGAAACTTCCAGGTCAGGTACGAGAATGTATTAATGGTTTCCCTGATGTCACATTAGGGCTAACTAAAAGACCTGGTTTTAAATTTATTAAAACATTAGCAAATACAAGTAATGCTGAGTTCGATCAGACTGACTTAGATGGTGCTAGATGGTTTTATATCAACAGAACATCTACTAGATATATAGGATGTATCACTCCTAAAGTAGACAGTACTAATGGTACTATTCATATTTGGAATGCCGATACAGGTGCTGCTTGTACGATTACAGATACAGCTACTAGCTCTGCGCTTGGAGCACATACCTACTTAAACGGGACAAGTAGAAAGAACTTTGATGTACTAACGGTACAAGATACAACCATCATTACAAATGATGCAGTCACTGTAACCACACAAGCTGCACCTACTGACTTTGTTGCTCAAAGTAGAGGAACTATCTTGATTAGTACTTTGCCAGATGGTGAAAGCTCAATACAAGGTCAAGATTTTGAAATTAAAATAGGTAATGCAACAGGTAATACACATATAAGTAGTAGTCCTCGTACTATTACGCATACATCAGGTTCTAGTGATTCATATGAAACTATTTTAACAGCGTTAGAAACTAAGATTAATGATGAAAATATATCAGGCTTAACAGTTACCAAATATGCTAACCAGCTACAGTTAGATTATGTAATCAGTGCTACTAGAACACCATTCACTTTAGAAGCTAAAGGTGGTGCTGATAATAAGCGATTAGTTGTCTACCAAGATTGGGCTGATAATGAATCATGGCTACCACCTAACTCATTCCATAACCACGTAGTTACTATTATTAACTCACGTCTATATGATGAGGATAACTATTACGCTAAGTTTAAAGCAGATAATAGTACAGCTGGATCAGGTTATTGGGTAGAGACAATCGGACCAGAGGCATCTCCAGGTCTAACAGATTCGACTATGCCACATAAGCTGTTGAATACAGGGACTAATACTTTTACTTTTGGACCGATTACATGGGGAGATCGATTAGTTGGAGATGATCTAACAAATGCTCATCCTAGTTTTGTAGGTAAGACAATAAAGAAAGCTTTCTTCCATGATGATAGACTTGGTTTCTTGTCTGAAGATAATGTAATAACGAGTAGAGCTAAAGATCCTTATGAGTTCTATGCAACATCAGCTAGAACACATACAATGGCTGACCCGATAGATGTTAATTGTGCGTCAGTAAGACCTACGAAATTACATGCAATTAAACCTGCTAGACAGGGTTTAGTCCTATTTAGTAAGAACCAACAGTTCTTGATATATGCAGATAATGGACCATTAACACCTCAGACTACCAAGATCCGACCAATCTCTAATAGTGAGATGAGCGATGAGGTTGATCCAATTGATGTTGGTACTCATATGAACTTCATCAGTAAGACACCTAACTTTACTAGGGTGTTTGGTATGCAAACTAAAGGTCTTGGTGAAAGTCCACAGATCTTAGATATAGGAAGGGTTGTTAATGAGTGGATTACAGCAGATATAGATACATTAGTAGCTAGTATCCAGAACGATTTCATAGCTTTGTCAAGTCAAAGTAGTAATACTATCTATTTCTATAAGACTTATACAGATGGTAAGGAGTTGCTTATGGAGTCTTGGTTTAAATGGACTTTGCCTGGAACTGTTCAGTCAATGTCAATTGATCAAGATGATATGTACTGTGTCACTAAACAAGGTACAGGGACATCTGCAAGATACACATTAGAAAAGGCTAACTTAACTCAGAGTCCAGAGGTATCTATCATAACTAATGCACAGGGTCAGAAGATTAACCCTTGTATAGATTTATATGCACCTGCAAGCTCAGTTGTATATGACTCGACTAATGATTTCTCTAAATGTTATCTACCTTTTGCTAATCTAACTGATCAAAAGAATGTAATGATTGTTGCTGGTACAACAGCAGCAGGTACATTTAATAACTCAGGATTTACTATCACCCCAGAAGCTGTAACTGATGGTTCTGGTACATACTTTAAGGTACCTGGAGAAGACCTCTCTGGCAACGCTAGTAACGTCTACGTGGGGTATGCTTACGACTTTGATGTCGAACTACCTAAGATCTATTATGACCTCTCTGGAGACGGAAAACGTACCGACTTCACGGCTAACCTAACAGTAGCTAGATGTAAGTTCTCTGTAGGTTTATCAGGTGTAGTTGGTTTTAAACTAAATGCAGTTGGTAGGTTTGCTAGTAAGAAGGAATTTACAGGTGATGGTACTACTACTCAATTTGAGTGGATATCATCAGATCTTGAGTATGTAGATAGAGATGAAGTAAAGGTAAAGGTTAATAATGTAACCACTGCATTTACTTTTATTAATGATACAAAGATTGAATTCTCATCTGCACCAGCTAATAACGCTAAGATCGTTGTCTACTTGGATGAATGGTATAACTTAAATCCAACAACAGAAGCTAATACATATTTAGCTGATGACGTACCGTTAAATGAAGCAAGCGTACTAACAGTACCAATACACCAAAGAAGTAAAAACTTCACCTTACGAGTCTTTAATGACTCACCATTTCCCGTCTCTCTCAACTCGATGATGTGGGAAGGAAACTACTCACCGAGATTTTATAGGAGGACTTAAGATATGCCATGGAATTGGTTAGTACCTACAGCTATTGGTTTATTTCAAGGTAATGAAAATAAGAAAGCAGCCAAGAAAGCCAAGAGCGATGAAGATGCCTTCTTAGAAAAAAAGTGGGCTGAATATGACATGCCAGCATATGAAATGTCTGGCGATAAACTGAGAGCTGATAGAGATTTTATAATTGAAGGGATCAATTTAAAGGTTGCTAATGAAAAGAAGTTTGCTGCTTTCAAAGATCAAAACAACCTTCGTGCTTATCAGCAACAGTTAAAGATAAGAACATTTCAACACGAGCAACAGGAAAGGTTATATAGAAAGTCTGAATATCTCTACGCTCAATCCGTACAGCAAGCACAAGAGCAAGCTGCGATACAGATGCAAGAGGTTAAACAGAAATTTGCATTTGAGAATGAAGATAGAATAATTGAAAGCATACAGAAGAAGGGTGAATTAGCAGTAACCTCTCAAACAGGTAGGAATGCAGTTAAGGCTGCTCAATCTGAGATGTATGACCAAGGTAGGCAGATAACTATAATGACAGAATCACTAATCAGTGCAGATAGAAATACTCGTATGGGTTTACGGGACTTCTTACGGAAAGCAGACGCTCAACGTATGCTCAGACCAGAAGCACCACCAGAACCACTAAAACCACTAGAGACTCCCTTACATGATTATCAGCTACCTAGAGCACTACAACCTTTTGACTTTGGACCAGAACCTATTAAAGGTGTGTCCTTTCAACAAGTCCCAAGTTCATTAAGTGTCTTAGCTGGAGCAGCAAGTGCAGGTTTCAGTGCTTATGCAGCACAAACTCCAGGAACGAATACTACGACTAATTATGGTGGCAGCTATATCCATCAAACACCAAGTCCAACTTGGGGAGTATGAGTAACTAACATTGTTTAACTATTAACAACAAATGGCAAAAGCAAAATTCCAAGGGTACGCCATTGGAAAAGGCTTTAGCAATATAGACCCAGGATATTCCGCACTTACTCGTTTACAGGAAAAGCAAAATCAAGATCTAGCTAACCTTAAACAAGAAGAGAAAGATCGGAGAGATAGGGATCTACAGGCTGAAGCCGACCTCGAAAGAGTGATGAAGAATGAGGAAGCTAACCGTAAAGAAATCTACATTGAAGATAAGGTATTTTCTACACGGGAACGAGCACTTCAAGTTAACAAAGAAATCTTTGTACAAAACCAAAAGGCTAAGATTAAATCAATAGACGATAAGCAGAAAGCTTTTGAACAGATAATTGGATTTAGCAAACAAGCTTTTAAAGACTTTCAGACGATAAAGGAGAAGGATTGGGAAGTAACCATGAATGCGTCGTATAACTATCATATGACTCATGGTATATCTCTTGAAGAGCAGCTAAAGATAGATTTAATGGAGGATGAGCTATTCAAACGAGGTGCAAACTTTGAAGCAATAGCTGATCGAATGAGGGAGGAAGGCTATACTAACGAAGAGGTTCATTATGTACGTGGTAAGAATAGTGCCTCAGACTATGGACGTTTAAAAGCCTACTCAGTACAAGCTGGTTTGCGTTGGCAAGAGTTTGCTCAGTCTGAATTAGCTCGGATGGGTATAACTGATAAGGTTGAGCAAGAAGCTGCCTTAGACGCTTTAAGAATTAAGTATCTAAAGGCTCATAAGCTATATGGAGTTAGCTCTGATTTCTTGGAGCCAATGTTCCAAAGGATGAGAGGTGGTACGTCTCAGCTACTTGCTAAAACTCAGTTACGAAATGATGTTGAGTTTACTAAGGGGGAGACAAACAAAGCTTTAGAGAAGTTATATGGGTTTCCTACTGCTGATTCTTTGAATAACCTATTCCTTACAAAGACAAGAGAAATAAATCCGAAAACAGGAACTACCTATTCACCATCTGAATCAAAGCAATGGATCTTTGATACGTTAGCGAACATTGATTTATTTACTGATGAACAAGTAGAAGATCTTCTCGCTAATACCAAGATGCTCCATATGAATAAGATGTGGGGTGATGATATAAATAGTGACTTTGTTCTCGATTTATGGAGTAACCGTACTAAGAACAGAACAGCTAAACAACAAGGTATTGACGCTCGTGTTCAGGTAGAGAAAAAAGAACTCTTAAATAAAGCATTAGACTTCTTTGAAGATCCTTTACAGTTTAACGGAGATAAAAGAGTAGGTGAAAAAGTAATAAAAGAACTTCGGAAACAAGGCTTTACAGCTGACGAACTTGATGTCCTTTTACCTTACTTAGATCAAAGTGTTTCAGGTAGGGCTGATGGAGATGAGTGGAGAGCACTTATTCAGTATTCAGCTGATCAAGGAACACTAACTACTGAAGAGTTAAATAACCCATACGTTCCAAGAGATTTACGTGAGGAGTTTCGGGAACAAGCTAAGGCTAATGACGCTCTCTTAAAAGGAGTTGATATGAAACATGTAGAGGGTGTTCTTGGTGATGCTTTAAGAACGACAATAGGAGAATACAATCTGGAAGCAGGTTTACACGATAGTTATAAGCTGGCTAAATTTGCTGCTGTTGGAGAGTTTAGAAAAGCATATAAAGAAAGTGGAAATTTAGACAAAGCTCTTACACAGGTTCGCTTGCAAATAGAAACAGGTGCATACGACTCAGAGAAGGGAGGAAAAGAGGGGTTAGGTCATGGGATGTTCATGGTAATACCACCTCATCTACTGAAGAACGGAGATAACCGATCTATCTTTGCAAGCTACACTCCAGGAAACCATGAAAGTGCTCAAGTAGTTGTTAAACCTTCTAGAACAGTAAAAGAACGTGGAGATATAGTTTTAGAAGTTGGTATGGATTTTGGCTTACTAGATAATGAACTATATATGCATCCAGCTGATATTGCACAAATAGCTAAAAATATCCAAGAAAACAAAAGCTATAGATTACCTGAAGTATTATTTGACCTAGCTACTTCATATCCAGAATTGGGTAGTGCTACTGATATATGGACAAGACAGCTTAAAGTAGCTCATAATAAAGGTAAATTAGAAGAACTAAATCTTGAAGTAGAAGATTTCAGGAAAACTCTATTCAGAGATGTTGACGATCCAACTGCAAAGAATCTAATTAATAGTATTAGAACTAAAGGACAAGTCTTAAAGGCAATTCAAATACTGAATAACCCTGAATCCACTAGAGATCTGAAATATATGTCTAACACGACAGTTAGAAAGCTTGCAGTTCCATCAATCTTAGAAACACAACTACGAAGAGAAGATATGAGAGATGATCCTTACTACGAATATGACGTAGAAACTGGTACTTATAGTCAATACGGAGTGGAGTGATGGAAAACGAAGACATTTTAGAACAACAATCCGTTTTAGATGAAGAAGCTAAGAAGGAACTAAGAGCTAAAAGAGCAGCAGCCAATGTTTATTTACGAGAACTAGAAAAACAGAAAAGAGGTATAACAAGTAATACCCCTGCTACTACGTTTGGTACTAAAACAGAGGATATAGATGCACAAAACCGTCAGGATGCTGCAAACTATTTAACAGGTAAGCCTCAAGCACCAAAACAAGAACAACCTACAGAGCAACCTAAAGAATCTAAGAACTTCCATAGCGATATGAAGTTAGATCTTAACCCTGCTAAATGGGCTTACTTGTCAGGTATGGGTGCATTAGATGTACCTTTTGATGTTGTAGGTTTAGTTCCTGGATTAGGTTGGGTAGACGATAGTTGGGATGAAATAACAAAGCAGAATGATGAAGGTGCTCGTAAATTCAGAGCAGCTGCAAGCATGATTCTGCCAACCATTGTTACAGCTGGAGCTTACGGTAAATGGGTAGCAGCTAAGAACCTACCTGCATTAACTAAAGCTGCAATGAATGTAGGAGGTGTAGGTCTGATTAATGGTGCTATAGCTAGTGCCAGTGACTTTGGTGAAGATCCTGGAAACAGATTCCTAACCAGTCCTCAGAACTTTAAACGTCTACAAGAATGGTGGCCTGAAATCTTTGGTCCTCAAGGTAGGTATCCCCTAGCTGAAGACTTGATGAAGATAGATGGTATTGACCCTGAACTAAATAGAATCTTAATTGGTATTGAGGAGACTGTATTCAGCGGTGTAGGAGATATCATTGGATATGGATTCAATGCTGCTAAACCACTGCTATGGAAAGTAAAACCTCTAAGTGAACAAGCTGCAGCTGTTAAAAAGGCAACGCAGATTAAGTACATGGAGACTGATACTAAGAAAGCTATCTCTGATATTGATGGAGCACTCGAAACTGGAGCCTTGAATAAGGAACAAGCTGAAGCTTTACTTGTTAAGAAGGGTAGATTGATAGATCAGATAACGAAGACAGGTTCTTCAGAAGTTACTGGTAATCCAGCTGAGTCTATTATTAGAGATAAGCAAAGATCACGTCAGGCATCTACAGATCAAAGAGCAGTTAGAAAGATAATTGAAAATCCTTGGGGTAAGGAATTCGATCCTGATATCACGCCTAAATTAGCTAGTGATACACAGCAAACAAGTAAAGCCTATATTCCTGGAGCTGCAATTAGAAATACCATAGATGTAGCAGAACAGGAGGCAGGTAAATATTCACGAAATAGTGTTCCTACTAGACCTTATACAGATGCTGTTAAAGACAATGCATTACAACTAGGCAAAGCACATACCTTAGTAGCTCATGTAGCTAAGAAGGTTAGAGAGATGCCATCCTACGGTGATTTCCAAAATAAATTTAGAGATGCCGACTTGTGGAATGCAGCAATGGGCTTTTATGAAAAAATCATGCCCTTTGGTACTGGTACAAGATTGGCAAAAATACTAAGCAGCCCTGAGTATCAAACAACATTATCCCTATTAGGTAAGGATGGAGTAAGACATGAGATTACACACTTAAACCCAGAAGGCTTAAACGCAACAGGTGTTGCTATGAGCGACTTGCTAAACCTTTATGTAGGTAAGGAAACTCAAGCTACATCAGCAAGGGTTATGTCTACTCTTGGAAAGGAGATCTCAGCCATGTCTAATGGAGCTGTGACCTATCAAAACTTGATGGATGAAGAACTTGTCTTTAAAAATATAATGGACCGTGTAGAGCTGTTAGAGGCTGAATACGGTAAGGCTAAGTTTGTAGCAGGTTGGACATTAAGGAATGCTAAGTTTTGGGAACGCTTTAATTTAGGACAGGTCAGTGCTGACGAAGTTGATAATGCTGTTAGAGAAATCCATGAAGGAGCAAAAAAATCTCACGAGAACTTTAAGAAGCTAAGACAAAGCTTAGAGGACTTACGCAAATCTGGTGATAAACGAGTATCTCGGATATTAAAAGAAGCTTATGACTACAGTGACGGTGATATTAATAGTATCCGTTCTCTAGATGCATGGGCTAAAAAACAAGTAGATCCTAAAGGTCTAATTGTTAGCGGTGATAGAGGTATGAACCTCTTTGCTAAAGGTGCTTGGGCTAGTGTTTATAACAATGTCTTATCTGGTTTATCTCCATTAAGAGCTGCTTTAGGAAACGGATCAAGTCTTATTCTTAAACCAATGACTACCCTCGCAAGAGCAGGTATTAAATCAATATTTAGTGGTAGTTCAGAACCTTGGGAAAGAGCAATCTATCTCCATAGTTCTATGTTTGAAACTTCTCGTAGAGCTTTCAATGATATGACAGCACGTATGGCAAAAGTCCATAGTGATCCTGATGCCATGATGAAAGCTATCCGTAAGGACTACGTTATCGAAGAGGATAATGCTTATAAGATTATTGATGACTACTCAGAGAAGTGGGAAAAAGAAGGTGACCATTGGAACTCATTCTATTGGGGTTGGGCTAAGTTAAACCGTTCTGTTTCACGTATGAAATGGATGAGAACTGGTATGACAGGTATGGCTGGAGTTGATGCTTACACTGATACTTTCATGGCTACTTATGTCTCAAGGGTGAGAGCTTATGATGAGGTATTTGGTAAATTTGGTAAAACATTAGATCCTGTTGAATTTCAGAAAAAGCTGAAAAATGCTGAAGAGATTAATTACAGGACAATGTTCGATAAAGATGGGTTGTTAACTGATGAAGCGGCTAAGAATGCTTCCGGTGAAATAGCTCTAAACCTTGATGATGGAGTATCTACTTGGTTGAATGCTGGCTTATCAAAAGTACCAGCAATGAAAGTCTTTATGATGTTCCCTCGAACTGGTATTAACCAAGTCAAGCAATCATTATCATACCTACCTATGGGTAGAATACCTGGCTGGAAGAGTAAGTATACAAAAATCTTAAAAGCTGGTGATGATAAGGAACTGATTAAAGATGCCCTTTTAGAACACGGTATTAAAAACTTCGAGAATACTCCTAACGCTATGGCTATTTATAAGCAGCTTAAGGATGAATACGAAGGTCGGATGATGATAGGCAGTGCGACTGCAATCATGGGATTCTGGTATGCAATGTCTGGTAATATCAGAGGTAATGGTCCTACTAATGCTAAAGAAAGGCAAGATTTAAAGAGGAAAGGGTGGCGACCATATACCGTCAATATTGGTGGTAATTGGGTTAGCTATAAAGGCATTCCCATGATCGAACAAATGTTTGCTCTAGTGGGAGATGTCGCTTATTACCAATCTGCTTTAGGTACTAATTTAACCACACAATTTATGGATAAATTAGGTTGGACTATCTCAGCTACATACCTAAATAACACACCTTTATATGGTATTGAACCATTCTTGGCTGTTATGAACGGGGATGAAGCTGCCTTTAAGAGGCTAGGAGCAAACATCGTAAGAGGTGCAATACCTCAATCTGGTGCGTTTGGTGTGGTAGCTAATGCTATTACTCAAGCTCAGAAAGATATCTATGATGACTTCCTAGGTTATGTCGCTAACTCAACTCCATTTAAACAAACCTTACCAAATCAAATTGATCACTGGACAGGTGAACCTGTTAATGAGGTAGATAATCATCTACTTAGAATGTTGAATGCTGTCAGCCCAATCAAAGTTAGTGGAGGTGAAGAGCCTTGGAGACTTTGGTTATTGAATAGTGGATTTGATGATATCGGATTCCTAAGACAATATAATGCTGAAGAAAGAGAAGTCATAGGTAGGTTTATGGGTGAAGATAAGCTTTACAAAAAAGTTGAGCGTATGAGTAAAACACCTAAATGGAATAAACAGCTTAATGATCTAAGAAAGCTGATGCAACAACCTGGTGTATCAAAACAAGAAGTACTGCAATTTAGAAAATCACTTCCTGTTTACGGTGAATTAAGAAGAATACTCATGGCATCTCTAGATAGTGCTAAAGCTCGTATAGCTATGGACCCTAGATATAGGCATCTAGATATACAAAAAAGAGGCATAGCTACTACTAAGAAGTTTATGGAGAAAGGCTTAGTAGAAGCAGCAAAGAATAACGCAGATACAAATCAAAGAATTAACGACTTACTAAATCTACCCAACAGATAAATAATGAAACTTATCAATGGCTACAACTGAATCGAATATTACTGTAACTAATGCCTCCCAATTAACTTACAATTTTACATTTCCATACTTAAAGACCACTGATGTCAAAGTGAGCATCAATGGCGTGGTTAAAACATATCTAACTCATTGGGAGTTTGATAATGCAACAACCATAAAACTGAATAACAACCCAACAGTCGGAGATAAGTTAAGAATCTATCGTGATACTGATACTGACTCTCCATCTGCCACCTTCTATGCAGGGTCATCTATCAAGTCTCAGGACTTAAACGATAACTTCTTACAGAACTTATATACGACTCAAGAGAGTAAGAATAAAGTTGATACTGGATGGCAGAAAGGAGATGAAACTGTCATCAGTACTGAGACATGGTATACAAGTGATGATACAAAAGTAGCTTCTACTAAAGCTATTGAAGGTAGAGTAGACGCAAAGATAGATACAGCTTTAACTACTGATATTGCTGGAGGTAATCGTATAACGGTTATGGATAACACTCCTAGTAGTGGTCAGGTAACTTTAAGTGTAACACCTGGCTCTTTAGTCAATTTAGATATCAATGATTCAGCAGCTATAGAGCAATCAAAGTTAAACATAGCTGATGCCACTACGTCTGCAGCTGGCTATATGTCAACTTCAGATAAATCTAAATTAGATGGTATAGATACTGGAGCTAAAGATGACCAAACAGCAGCTGAAATAAGAGCATTAGTTGAAAGTGCTACAGATTCAAACGTCTTTACAGATGATGATCATACTAAGCTTAATAATATTGAGACTGCAGCTACAGCTGATCAGACAGACTCTGAGATTAGAGCAGCTGTAGAGGCAGCTAGTGATAGTAATGTTTTCACAGATGCTGACCATACCAAGTTAAATGGTATAGAAACTGCTGCTACAGCTGATCAGACAGCAGCAGAGATCAAAACTGCATACGAATCAAATGCTGAAACTAACCCTTTAACAGATGCAGAAAAGCTAGTTATAGATGGTGTTACAGCTAATACCAGTGAGTTAAATAAACTTGATGGTGTTACTGCATCAACAGCTGAGTTAAACATAGTTGCTGGTAAATCATTTAAAACATCTAGTGGAACATTAGACACAACAAGTGATACAGAAATACCTTCATCAAAGGTTATCGCTGCTCACGTTGCTAGTTCTCAGAGTGCTGTTGGTGGTTTCGTTTCTATTTCTGATGAAGTATCATTCCCTAACTTACAACCTGCTAATGGAGTTGTAGTTAGTATCAATAATGCTGCTGGTGTTGTAGTTAACGGCTCTGGTGTAAGTACAACTGGTAGAAGATTAGATACCACTGTAGTAACTATTAATGGATTCCCTAGTTCATTATATAGCGAAACTTTAGCTGCTGGTGTTGGTCTTTTAGTTACAGCTACAAGTACAGCTAATACATACAATTATCATAAAATATTAGTTGCTGAATCAGATGTTAAACAACTTAGTGATGACATCAACGACTTTAACTCTAGATATCGTATAGCTTCATCAGCACCATCGTCTAATAACGATGAAGGTGATCTCTACTTTGATACTGGAGCTAACAAGATGAAGGTATATAACGGATCAGCGTGGGATGACGTTGCTTCTGTTGGTAGCTTCTTTGTTAATACAATCTCTAGTTCCTCTAGTACTGGAGGTGGTAGTGCAACATTCAATGGTAGTGCTTATAGATTCACTTTAAGTAATGCTGGTCAAGCTGCTCAACAACATATTGTCAGT
>CEOF01021449.1_pt1 | contig 13972 bp, 11 predicted proteins | sample 361311 | NCBI WGS metagenome assembly CEOF01 (sample SAMEA2619667, study PRJEB7988) | marine metagenome | biome: marine biome (ENVO:00000447); feature: surface water layer (ENVO:00002042); material: "saline water (ENVO:00002010), including plankton (ENVO:xxxxxxxx)" | depth 5 m
ACAATTACAGACATTGAATAATCAATGTATGCAGCTTTCATTGCCTCCTCAATATTTACAGGTATTAATTTTTCACCATCACTCATTCTTTATTTTGTTTAAATTCTACTATAAATGATATCAATCAAATATAACAACAACTGATGTAAAAACTCTTTTTTATTAGATAAATTATATATAATTTTATTAACAAACATTTTTTGATATAAAAGTTGAATTACAGATAAAAAAACTTGGAATTAAATTATTTTTTTTGTCTATTTACGATGTTTATATAATTATGAACATATAATATAATATAATTTAAATGGATGACAATTTTTCGTCAAGAGTCAAAGACGTTATAACTTACAGTAAAGAAGAAGCACTCAGGTTAGGCCATGATTTCATTGGGACCGAGCATTTACTCTTAGGTATGCTGAGAGACGGTGGTGGTAAAGCCATTTCAATACTTAATTCATTGGAAATTGATTTAAATTACCTAAGAAAAAAAGTAGAGATCTTAAGTCCACCTAATCCAATTAACGATTTCAATCAAAATCATAAAAAAAATCTTCACCTAACTAGACAGGCAGAGAGAGCTTTAAAGACTACTTTTCTCGAAGCAAAGTTATTTCAAGGAAAATCAATTAATACTGCACACCTTTTGTTATGCATTTTGAGAAATGAGAATGATCCAACAACAAAACTTCTCATTAAACTTCAAATAGATTATGAAACAGTTAAAGAGCAATTTAAGTATCTATTAACTGAAAATGAGGATCAACATTCTGGCTTACCCTCCTCTGATACATATTCTGATGAACCAAAAGATGAGGATGATTCAATTGAAGAAAATCCTTTTTCAACCAAAACAGAAAAAAAATCGAAAGCCAAATCGAAAACTCCTGTTCTAGATAATTTCGGAAGAGATTTGACGGCATATGCTCTTCAAGGAAAACTTGATCCAGTCGTTGGACGTGAAAAAGAAATCGAGAGAGTATCACAAATTTTAAGTAGAAGAAAAAAAAATAATCCACTTTTAATTGGTGAACCTGGTGTAGGTAAGTCAGCCATTGCTGAAGGACTTGCTCTAAGAATAATTGAAAAAAAAGTATCAAGAATTCTATACAACAAAAGAGTTGTAACATTAGATTTAGCCAGTATTGTTGCTGGAACAAAATACAGAGGTCAATTTGAAGAAAGAATGAAAGCTGTTATGAACGAAATTGAAAAGAATAATGATATTATTTTATTTATTGATGAAATACATACAATTGTTGGTGCTGGTGGTGCAACAGGTAGCCTCGATGCATCTAACATGTTTAAACCTGCACTAGCTAGAGGGGAAATTCAATGTATTGGTGCCACCACATTAGATGAATACAGACAGTATATTGAAAAAGATGGTGCTCTTGAAAGAAGGTTTCAAAAAATAATTGTTCAACCAACTGATGTTGATGAGACTATTGATATCTTAAAAAATATAAAAGATAAATACGAAACACACCACAATGTAAATTATACTGATGAAGCTATTATTGCTTGTGTTCGTTTAACTGACAGGTATATATCAGATCGATTTTTACCGGATAAAGCTATTGATGCTCTTGACGAAGCGGGATCAAGAGTTCATATTACCAACATGGATGTTCCTGACAACATAGTAGATTTAGAAAAAAAACTTGAAAATGTTAGGTTGGACAAAAATGCTGTTGTGAAAAAACAAAAATATGAGGAAGCTGCTAAATTAAGAGATGACGAAAAAAGAATTGAAAAAGAATTATTAATTGCACAAGAAAAATGGCAAGAAGATTTAAAAAAACACCGTGAAACTGTAAATGAGAATGACATTTCTGAAGTAGTTTCAATGATTACTGGCATCCCAGTCAACAAGATTGCTAAAGCAGAATTAAACCAACTTTCCAATCTTGAAAACAAAATTGAAGGCCGTGTAATTGGTCAAGAAGAAGCAGTCAAGAAAGTTGTTAAAGCAATTCAAAGAAATCGAGCAGGAATAAAAGATCCAAATAAACCTATCGGTTCTTTTATTTTTTTAGGGCAAACAGGGGTTGGAAAAACTCAATTAGCAAAAGTTTTATCTGATGAATTATTTAATGGTTTAGACTCTCTGATAAGAATTGACATGAGTGAATATATGGAGAAGTTTGCTGTTTCTCGGCTCATAGGGGCTCCTCCGGGCTATGTTGGTTATGAAGAAGGAGGTCAATTAACTGAAAAAGTTCGAAGAAAACCTTACAGTGTTATATTATTAGATGAGGTTGAAAAAGCTCATCCTGATGTATTTAATATGCTTTTACAAGTTTTAGATGAAGGAGTTTTGACTGATAGTTTGGGTAGAAAAGTTGATTTTAAAAATACTGTGATCATCATGACATCCAATATCGGAGCACGTGAAGTCAAAGACTTTGGTAATGGTGTTGGTTTTGGAACTGAATCATTAAAAGCTCAAGAGTCAAAAAATATTAGAAAAACAATCGAAAAATCATTGAAGAAAGCTTTTTCACCTGAATTTTTAAATAGAGTAGACGAAATTGTAGTATTTAACAGTCTGAACAAAGAAGATCTAAAAAAAATAATCCAAATTGAAATTGATCTTTTGCTAAAAAGAACAGAAGAAATTGGATATAATATATCAATTTCTAAGAAAGCCATAGACTTTATTTGTGAGAAAGGTTTTGATAAAAAATATGGGGCTCGACCTCTCAAAAGAGCTATTCAAAAGTATGTTGAAGACCTACTTGCTGAGGAAATCGTTAAAACTCAACTTAATTTTGGAGATACCATAAAAATTGATTGGGATGGAAAATCTAAATCATTAGTTTCTTTAAAAAAGAAATAAATACTCACACACACTTAAGATAAAATTATAATCAAAACTAAATTATACATTTTTTGAAAATGTTTTTAATAGTTTTACATCCAATTAGTTTTAGTTTAACCCAGCTTATCTGCGTTTAACTAACAATTATTTAATAATTAAATAAAATTAATTTTGAAAATTACTAAGGTTATTAAATTTGGGGGTAGTTCAATAGCAGATGCAAAAAAAATTGAGAATATATTAGAAATAATAGCTAGTTATGATTCAAAAACCGTTGTTGTTCTTTCAGCTATTGGAAACACTACAAATGAATTAATTGAGTGTGGGAAGCTTGCATGCGAAAGAGATATAAGTTATAAAAAATTATTTAGCTCAATTTTAAAGAGTCATATAGAAATCTGTCAGCAATTAGTTGATTTCAAAAGTCAAAGCGAAATTTTAAGTCAAATTCAAAAAGAATTCAACAAATTGGATTCAGTTCTGGAAAGTATTTTTAATCTGAAAGAGATAAGTAATAAAACTGAATATAAAATTTCTGGTTTTGGCGAAATATTATCCCATTACTTAATAGGAAAAATAGGTCAACTTAAAGGTTTAGATATTTTTATTAAAGATTCTAGAGAAATAATCACAACTAAATTACGAAAAGTCAACGGGATCAAACAAGTTGACTACGAATTAACTAATAGAAAATGGAAGGAATTCGTAAAAAACGTAGAAAATAATATTATCGTAATGCCTGGGTTCATAGCTAGAGATAACTTTGGAGATGATGTTACTTTAGGTAGAGGGGGATCCGACTTTACAGCTTCATTGATAGCTTCTATCACAAATTCAAATTATTTAGAAATATGGACAGACGTGAGTGGAATTTTTACAGCTGATCCAAGAATTGTAAAACAAGCTTACCCAATAGAAAACCTTTCGTACAAGGAAGCAATGGAATTATCACATTTTGGAGCAAAAGTTTTATATCCTCCAACAATTAAACCTGTGATGTTAAAAAAAATTCCTATATACATAAAGAACACCTTTAAAAAGACAGATACAGGTACTACTATTTCAGATTTTAGTTCAAAAAATACAATAATAAAAGGAATTACTCATATTGAAAATATCGCATTGTTAACGGTTGAAGGTAGTGGCATGGTAGGTATTCCAGGTTTTTCAAAAAAACTATTTGAAGTAATTTCAAATAATGGCATTAACATTATAATGATAACTCAAGCCTCTTCAGAACATTCTATTTGTATTGGTATAAAAGAATCAGAATCTGATATGGCGAAAAAGATTGTTAATGAGGTTTTTGAATATGAAATACAAAATTCAATTTTAAATCCATGTAGTATTGAAACAAATCTTTCGATAATTGCAGTGGTTGGTGACAAAATGAGGAACCACCAAGGAATAAGCGGTAAAATGTTCAGTGCACTTGGAAAAAATAACATTAATGTAAAAGCCATATCTCAGGGCTCATCTGAAAGAAACATTACTGCTGTAATTGATAATAAAGATGTAAAAAAAACACTTAATATTCTTCATGAAAGGTTTTTTGAAAAAAACATAAAGCAAATCAACTTATTTGTTGTAGGTATTGGTAATGTCGGTTCAAAATTATTAAGTCAAATAGAAAAGCAATCTAATTATTTAATAGAAAACCTTAAACTAAGACTTAGAATTATTGGAATATCTAATTCAAAAAAAATGATTTTCAGTTCAGTTGGAATTAATTTAAAAACCTACAAGAAAAAGATAACCAATGGAGATAGCGCAGATCTAAATAGTTTTATTTCAAAGGTAAAAGATTTAAATTTAAGGAATAGTATTTTCGTTGATAATACAGCTAATTCTGAGGTTGCGAAAACATATAATTTTTTATTAAAAAACAACATTAATGTTGTTACATGCAACAAAATTGCTTGTGCGGAATCTTATGAAAATTATCTTGAACTCAAAAATATTTGTAAGAAATTCGGAACATCTTTTTTATTTGAGACAAATGTCGGGGCCGGACTACCTATCATAAATACATTAAACAACTTGATAAGCTCCGGAGACAAAATAATTTCCATTCATGCAGTACTCTCAGGCAGCTTAAATTATATTTTTAATAATTATAATGATAATAATTTGTTTAAAGATGTCGTGGAAAACGCTATGAATAGTGGATTTACGGAACCAAATCCTAAAATAGATTTATCTGGAATTGATGTTGCTAGGAAGATTTTAATTTTAGTAAGGGAAAGTGGTAAAAAAATTGAATTAACCAATATTAAAATTAAACCATTTATCCCTGAAGATTGTTTTGATACAAAAAACAATAACGACTTTTTAAATTCATTAGTTAAAAATGAAAAACATTTTAGAAAAATCTTAGAAAATGCAAGACAAAAGAATTGTAAAATAAAATATGTAGCCGAGTATCAAAACGGAAAAGCCTCTGTTGGCATTAAAAATATCCCTGAAAGCCATGACTTCTACAACCTTGAAGGAAGTGATAATATAATTCTTTTCTTCACCCAAAGATATCAAGAACAACCTTTAATTGTGAAAGGAGCTGGTGCAGGATCAGAGGTTACTGCTGCAGGAGTTTTTGCCGATATAATTAGAATTAGTAGGAATTAAAAAAATTATTTAAAATGAAAGAGATCAGAGTTTTTTCGCCTGCAAGTATAGCTAATCTATCATGTGGTTATGATATTTTAGGTGTATGCCTTGATAAAATTGGTGATGAAATTACTGTAAGAAAAACAACTAAAAAGGGGATATCCATTAAAAAAATAACTGGGCATGAATTGAGTAACGATATTTCACTTAATGTTGCTGGATTAGCAGCTTCAGCTTTATTAAAAAACGTAAAGGTTAACTGTGGATTTGAAATTGATATACATAAAGGAATAAAACCAGGAAGTGGTATCGGAAGTAGTGCGGCAAGTTCTGCAGGAACAGTATATGCCATTAATAAACTAATTGGTGAACCTTTAAGCGATAATCAGCTGATTTATTTCGCATCAAAAGGTGAAATAGCTTCCAGTGGGACTATTCATTCTGACAATGTTAGCGCAGTTCTTATGGGGGGATTCACATTTGTGAGAAATTCGTCAGAGAAAGACTTTATAAAACTTGATTACCCAAATGATTTAGTTTTTTCAATAATTCACCCAAAAATTGAAATAAAAACTAAAGATTCAAGAAGTATTATCAAAAACCAAGTTAGCTTAAATGACATGATTCAACAGTCTGCTAATTTAGGGGCACTTGTTCATGCACTAAACAAAAAAGATTATGAATTGATTGGAAGATCACTGGATGACAGAATAATAGAACCTGTTCGATCGATTTTAATACCAAAATTTTCAGAGATAAAATCATCAAGTATTGAAGCAGGGGCTTTGGGTTGTGGAATTTCGGGATCAGGACCTTCAGTTTTTTCACTTTGCAGAGGAATGGATCAAGCTAAAATTGTCAGTAAAGTGATGAAAAAAGTTTATGACAAGATTAAATTAGATTACGAAATACACTTATCCAAAGTCAATGACAAGGGAATTAAAATAATAGATTTTTTTTAAATGTTGTATAAAAGTCTAGGTTCATCAAATGAATTTGTCAATTTTGAAGTAGCTTTAAAAAAAGGCTTGGCAGATGATGGAAGTTTATTTTTTCCAAAAAAAATAAAAAAATTAGATCATAAATTTATACAAAATTTAGAAAATTATTCTGATTTAGATATAGCTTACAAAGTTATTAAACCATTTATTGGAAGTACAATCAGCGAGATTAATCTTAAAAAAATTTTAAATAATACAATTGATTTTGATTTCCCTTTAATAGAACTTGAAAAAAATTTATTCACACTTGAACTATTTAACGGCCCAACCCTTGCATTTAAAGACGTAGGAGCAAGATTTATGGCTAACTGTTTAGACCACTTTAGCAATATAAATTCAAGATACAATACAGTTTTAGTAGCAACGTCAGGTGATACAGGAGCTGCAGTTGGAAATGGATTTTTAAACTCAAAATTTACTAAAGTAGTAATTCTTTACCCGAAAAATAAAGTAAGTGAGTTTCAAGAATTACAGTTAACAAGCTTTGGAAATAATATAACAGCTTTAAGAATTAATGGAAATTTTGACAAATGTCAAGACATTGTTAAAAAGGCATTTATAGATAAAGATTTAAAAAAAAAATTTAACCTTACATCAGCAAATTCAATTAATGTGGCGAGATGGCTTCCCCAAACAATATATTATTTTTTTGCTCTAAAAAAACTAAAAAAACTAAAAAAACATAATGTAGCTTTTAGTGTCCCAAGTGGAAATTTTGGTAATATATGTGCAGGAATAATTTCAATGAAATTAGGGCTACCTATATCACATTTTATTGCTAGTACAAACGCAAATGACACTGTTCCAAGATACATGCAATCAAAAATTTATAAACCTTTGAAAACGGTTGAAACTATTTCAAATGCAATGGATGTTTCTAACCCTAGCAATTTTATTAGAATTCTTGAAGTTTTTGAAAATTTTGAAAATCTTAAAAAAAACTTTTCATCATACAGCTTTAACGATATTGAAACTTTAGATGCCGTAAAAGAAATCTTTGATAAAGAGAATTACGTTCTTGACCCACACGGTGCAATTGGTTATCTCGGAATAAAAAAATACATGTCTTTAAACAAATGTTCAACAGGTGTGTTTTTAGAAACAGCACACCCAATAAAATTTTCTGAGTTAATAGAAAAAAAACTAAACACAAAACTTACTCAACCGATTCAAGGAAAGAATTTATCATCCAAGAAAAAAATATTTTATGAGCTGGAGACATACAATGATTTCAAAAAATTTATGTTGGAAAAACCCATTTAATCAACAATTACTGTCTAAATTGATATTTCTTGATATTGTTCATAATATTTAATTTTATGATGTTTTAAATAAACTAAAATATTTCATATTTACATTAATAATGAAAAAAACCTCACTTTACGAAAAACATATAGAAAATAATGCAAAAATGGTACCTTTTGCAGGATTTATTATGCCCGTTCAATACGAGGGTGTTAACATAGAACACCTAGGTGTTAGAAATGGTGTTGGTATTTTTGATGTTTCGCATATGGGCGAATTTTTTATAAGTGGTAAAAATTCGTTAAAGATGCTAAACTATTTGTGTACTAATAACATTGAAAAATTAGATATTGGAAAAGCTCAATACAATTGCATGACTAATGAAAGAGGTGGTATAATAGATGATCTTATTATCTACAAAATTGATCACAATGAATATATGTTAGTTGTAAATGCCTCAAATATTGATAAAGATTGGGAATGGATCAATCATCATAATAAAAAATTCAAAAATAAAATATCTAATAAATCCGATGAAACTTCTTTAATAGCCGTTCAAGGTCCAAAATCTTTTAATTTACTAAATGAAATTACTGGGATTAACACAAACTTATTAAATAATTATAGCTTTATTAGAACCTCAATTGCAGGCTGTAAAGATGTTATATTATCCACGACTGGTTATACAGGTTCAGGTGGTTTTGAAATTTATTGCAAAAATGATGATGCAATAAAAATTTGGAATAAGCTATTTAGTCTAAAAAATAAATTTTCATTAAAACCTGCTGGCTTAGCTTCAAGAGACACTCTGAGAATTGAAATGGGATATTGTTTGTATGGAAATGACATAAATGAAAAAATAAATCCAATTGAAGCAGGTCTAAAGTGGATAACTTGTTTTGAAAAAGAATTTATAGGTAAAGAACTCATTGAATCAACTTTTATCAATCAACCTGTCAGAAAGTTGGTTTCATTTACTTTAGAAGAAAAAGGTGTTCCAAGAAAAGGATATAAAATATTTAATTTAAAAGGTCATGAGATTGGTTATGTTACGTCTGGAACGATGTCACCAGTTTTAAAAAAAGGAATAGGTTTGGGATATGTAGATTTTGATAACTCAAGTATTGGATTAAATATTCAAATTGAAATCAGAAATAAAATGATTTTATCTACAATTGTCAAACCTCCTTTTGTTAAAACATAAAATGAAAAAAATTTTGATTTTTGGTGGTAGTGGGTTCTTAGGAAAAGCTATTTACAAGGAGTTAAACCCTTTTTTTAATTTACATTGTACTTATTACAAAAATATAATTTTTAAAAAAAATAAGAGATTTCATTATTTTGATATTCGACACAAGTCTATTAGACTTCTGAATAAAATTCAACCGAATATTGTTATCTCTTCAATTTCTGGAGATTTTTACAATCAGATATCATTTCATAATGAATTAATAAACTATTGTGATTTAAAAAAAATTAAATTAATGTTTATCTCCTCGTCCAATGTATTTGACTACTTTACTAACTTCCCAAGTTATGAGGATGATAAAACGTTTTCAAATAGTATTTATGGGAAATTTAAAATCAATATCGAAAATAAAATTTTAAGATTAAAAAATAAAAACTGGGCTATTTTGAGATCCCCAATGATTTTTGACAATAATTCACCTAGGATAGTTGAATTAAAAAAAAACATATTCAATCAACATCCTATAGAAATTTTTCCAAATCTTATTGTCAACATTAATTCTGCCAAATTTTTTGCTAAACAAATTCATTATATAATAAGTAGAAATTTAACTGGAATTATTCATCATGGGAGTAAAGATTTATTATTACACACTGATTTAATTAGCTCCATTCTCAAGAAATTAAATTTTGAAAAAATAAATTACAAATATGTTTATACAACCAATGACAATAGGTATTTAGCTTTATTTTCAAAAAAAAAAACATTTCCTAAACACCTCCAATTCGGTTACGATGTTGTGCTTAATGATCTTGGAAAAACATTATAAACTAATCTAAAAAAAAAAAATTAATTATGGGCAGAGCATTTGAGTTTAGAAAAGCTAGGAAATTAAAAAGATGGTCCGCAATGTCAAAAACCTTTACTAGAATTGGAAAAGAACTGAGCATGGCTGTAAAGGATGGAGGGCCTAATCCAGAGATTAATTCAAGGTTAAGGGCAATAATTCAAAATGCCAAGGCTGTTAATATGCCTAAAAATAATATTGAAAGAGCTATTAAAAAGGCTTCAGAAAAATCATCGGAAAATTATAAAGAAATTTTATTTGAGGGGTACGGACCAAAAGGGGTAGCAATTTTGATTGAAACTGCTAGTAATAATAATAATAGAACAGTAGCTAATATAAGAAGCTATTTCAATAAGTTTGATGGAAATTTAGGAACGTCTGGATCTGTAGAGTTTATGTTTGAAAGATTATGTTGCTTTAAAATAAAAACAGATTTAAAAATAGATGACTTGGAATTTGAATTAATTGATTTCGGATTAGAAGAAGCTGTAAAAGATGAAAATAATGATCAATATTATTTGTACTCAATGTTTGATAGTTTTGGAACGATTCAAAAAGAATTAGAAAAAAGACAAATTGAAATTATCTCATCGGAATTCCAAAGAGTACCAAAACAATATAAGTACTTGAAAAAAGATGATATTATTGCAGTGGAAAACCTAATGGAAGCTATTGAAGAAGATGATGATGTTCAAAACATTTATCACAACATGGAATTATCTCAAGAATAGTTTGGAACTTTCCCTTTAACCCCATTAAAAAATGTTTTCAATTCTTTGACATCCTTTTTAAAATCACCTGACACATAAAAAGGCTTTGAAAATTTGGTGTTTTTGTCTTTAAAATTTAAAGTAACACTAATTATCGGCACATTAGATTTCTGAGCAATATAATAGAATCCTGTTTTCCAAACTAGTGTTTTTTTTCTAGTACCCTCTGGTGAAATACCCAATCTAAATTGTTTTTTATTTTTGAAAATTTCAGAAATTAAATCCACTGTTTTAGTCTTGCTATTTCGATTAACAGGTTCACCCCCCAAATACTTTAAAAGGATTCCTAGAGGGAATTTAAAAAGTTCTTTTTTTCCTATAAAATTTATTTCTTGATTAATAGCTTTCCTAATGAGTATCGCAATAAAAAAATCAATCCAGTGAGTGTGTGGGGCAACAATTAATACACATTTATCAGGGAGATTGTAATTACCGTAAATCTTCCAATTTAAAATTTTGTATAATATTATTTGAGCTAACCTATGCATTAATTTTTTTTCTTGCCTCGATCAAATCTTGCATAACATCTATTCCAAATCCGCTGTAGTTGGTTTTTATCATCCTAATTGTTTTTCCTTTTTCTATATATCTTAGTTGTTCCAAATTTTCTTTTTTTTCAAGATTTGAAGGCTTCGATGAGTAAAAATCTTCAAGACAGTTCATTCGAAATCCATAAACACCGACATGTTTATATATAAAGTTTACATTATTGTAAATCTCTTTTAAAGTTTTAATGGAGCGGGAAAACATTATCGCATCGAATTTATCATTAATCAAAACCTTAACCTTGTTTGTGTTTTCAAAATCATTTTTATCGAGATTATTCATTATTGATATTAAATCAATTTTTTTGCTTGTATCATTCTCAAATAATTCTAGCATTTTTTTTAAACACTCTGTTTCTACAAAAGGTTCATCGCCCTGGACATTCACAACAATATCATTTGGAGACTTAATTGCATACTCTGCAATTCTGTCTGTTCCACATCTATGTTTTTTTTTGCTGAAGAAAGCATTGCCACCGCTTTTAATGATTGAATTGTAAATAATTTTGGAATTGGTTACAACTACAACTTTATCAAATAAATTGGTAGCTGAAATATTTTCATAAGTTCTATTTATGAGTGGAACCCCTCCTAAATCCATCATAAGTTTTCCAGGTAATCTTTTAGAGTCTAATCTAGCAGGAATTAGTGCTAAAGCTTTCATTTTTCAATTTATTTATAAAAATACATTTATCTTATTATATTAAAAACCAATCAAATAAACTTTATTTTCAGCTCTTGTTACGGCAGTATACAACCATCTTAGATAATCATTATTAATTCCATCTTTCAAATAAGGTTTTTCTATAAATACAACAGGCCATTGACCACCTTGAGCTTTGTGACAAGTAATTGAATAAGAAAATTTGATATTTAAAGCATTTAAATAAGGATTTTCCTTTGTTTTTTTGTATTTAATGTACTTAGATTTTACATTTTCGTAATCCTTTGAAACTTGAGTGTACAAATTTCTGTTTTGCTCATAGTTTAGTGATGGAGTTTCAGAATCTAATGAGTTTAATATTAAGATTGTATCAAAGAACTTTGAATTTTCATAATCTAACATCTTAACTTTTACCTTGGCAAATTCAAACCCATATATCTCAATAAAACTATATATTTCTATGACTTCAATAATATCACCATTAGCTAAAAAAGGAATCTCAGAATCAGATTGTAACCAAAAGTAATTATTTTTAGTAATCATTAAGTTATCACCGACACAAACCTTATGGTTTTTAGAAAGAATCATCTTTCTAATTTGCTCGTTGTAAAGGTTTGCTCTTTTATTTGATCTTACTATGATAATTGTATTGCTCATTCCAAATTCATCATAAGAGCTCTGTATTGAATCTTGAACTTCAAAGCCATCATTTAAATTGATGACATCCTTTGATTCTGTAAATATAAAATCAAATTCATTTTTAAAAATTTTATTTCTTATTGTTGTTGCATTATTTAAAATCCCAGACTCATTCGACTGTCTAACCACATTTGACATCTCTATTTGATCAATATCTACTTTGAATTTGTCCAGCAAAAAATCTTTATTTAGGGCTGGACTCAATGAAAGTTTTACAGGCGGAAGTTGAGCAGAGTCACCCAAGAAGATAAGTTTGGAATTGGTTTTAAAATCAATATGATTTATTATATCATTCATCAAAGATTCAGTTGAAAACAATTCTTTTTGACTGTCATTATCAGAAATTAATGATGCTTCATCAATTATAAATAGAACATTTTTATTTTTATTCTTTTTTAGTCTTGGCTTAAATACGCCTGTACTATCAAATTTGGTGTAATAAATCTTTCTATGAATTGTGTAAGCTTTTTTTTTAGTGTAAGTCGATAAAACTTTAGCTGCCCTCCCCGTTGGTGCCATTAACGAAAATTTAATATTAATTTGATCTAAATTTTCAATTAATGTCTTCATAATTGTTGTTTTTCCAGTGCCAGCGAAACCTTTCAACAAAAAAATTTTGATGTTATTATCAAAAATAAAAGAACTCAATAATTTGAATGCAGATTTTTGATCTGCAGTAGGTTCATATTCAAAATTGGTTACTAAACTTTTATATAGATTATAAGGCTGCATTAAAACTAAATAAATGTCAATTTTAATTTAAAATATTTTGAAAAAAAAAATTGTAGATTTGTTTAAATATAATTATTTAAAATATGGAATTCATATCAAAATACATGAAAATTATCAAGGCCGTACTTTGGGTACTTGTTCTATTCTTTGGTTATAAAGTTTATAGCTCTATAAATGGACCCATTGAATTTAACAAAGTTAAAAACGAAAGATATTTAAAAGTAATAGATAGATTGAAAGACATAAGAAATTCTCAAATTGCTTATAAAAGCGTTAACGGCTTTTATTGCGATAATTTTGACAGTTTGATCAATTTTGTTGAAACTGCTCAATATACACTTATTCAAAAACGTGATTCAAGTTTTCTCGAGTATGACAGGACTTTTAGAATCGATATGTTACGAGAAATAATTGTTATTGATACATTAGGATTTGCGTCTGTTAAAGATTCTTTATTTGGAAACTCTGATAGGTATAAACAAATGTCAAAAGTTCCAATTGATGGGGTCAACGAAACATTTCAAATTAAAGCTGATATTATTGATAAAAACGGATATAATGTCCCTGTTTTTGAAGTTAGAGTCTCTAAGGATATTGTGTTGTTTGATCAAAATAAAGATCTATTGAAACAAGAAAAAGGTCTAATGTCCGTGGACGGAGTAAATGGACCAGATATCGTTTTAGGTTCACTCAGTGATGTTAGTTCAAATGGAAACTGGCCAACTACTTACGATGCCATCGCGAGAAATTAAAAAAATAGAACCGAGCAACTCATTAATTCTTAAAATAGGTACAAAACAATTTTCCTTTGTTTTGGAAAATCCTGTAGACAAAGATATCATAGATTTT
>CEOF01028335.1_pt1 | contig 13962 bp, 9 predicted proteins | sample 361311 | NCBI WGS metagenome assembly CEOF01 (sample SAMEA2619667, study PRJEB7988) | marine metagenome | biome: marine biome (ENVO:00000447); feature: surface water layer (ENVO:00002042); material: "saline water (ENVO:00002010), including plankton (ENVO:xxxxxxxx)" | depth 5 m
CTTATCATTTAAATTTATTTCGGATTTACATGAAAAAAATAAAATATTATGAAATAATAAAACAAAAATTAAAAAATCTCTCATTTTTTTAAAATTAAAATTTATTTCAATTTATAAAATTAATAGTATTCCAGTTTTGGATTTATTATTTTTGGCAAAATTTTAAGTATGTTAATTGTAAATAATTTATCTGTTCAGTTTGGTAAAAGAATTTTATTTGATGAAGTAAATGTAACCTTCAGTCCAGGTAATTGCTATGGTATAATTGGTGCAAATGGAGCTGGAAAATCTACCTTTTTAAATATTATTTCAGGTTTAAAAGAACCTAATTCTGGAAATATTTCTTTGGAACCAGATAAACGTCTATCCATCTTAGAACAAAACCATAATTTACACGATGAATATCAAGTTCTTGAAACTGTATTAATGGGAAATAAAGATCTTTTTAGAATTAAATCTGAGATGGAAGATATCTATAAGATTGAGAATTTTTCTGATTCTGATAGTGAGAGAGTAGGGGAATTACAAATTAAATATGAAGAAATGGATGGATGGAGTGCTGAGAGTAATGCTGCAAATTTATTATCAAATTTAGGCATCGATGAAAATCTTCATTTTAATAAAATGTTAGATCTTGATTCCAAACAAAAAGTTAGAGTTTTAATAGCCCAGGCCCTTTTTGGAAATCCAGATGTTTTAATTATGGATGAACCAACAAATGACCTTGATTATGATACAATTGAATGGCTTGAAAATTTTCTTTGTAATTATGAAAATACGGTTATTGTTGTTTCACACGATAGACATTTTTTAGATTCTGTTTGTACACACATATCTGATATTGATTATGGAAAAATAAATCATTACTCAGGAAATTATAGTTTCTGGTATGAGTCATCTCAATTAGCAGCAAGGCAAAAAGCACAGTCAAATAAAAAAGCAGAAGAAAAAAAGAAAGAATTACAAGAATTTATATCTAGATTTTCTGCTAATGTTGCCAAATCTAAACAAGCAACATCAAGGAAAAAAATGATAGAAAAATTAAATATTGAGGAAATTAAGCCTTCAAGTCGAAGGTATCCAGGTATAATTTTTGAGTTGGAAAGAGAAGCTGGTGATCAAATACTTAATATCGAAAAATTAGCCTTTAAGTTTGATGGAGATTTATTATTTGATAAAGTTAATTTAAACCTTTCCAAATCTGATAAGGTTATCTTCATAAGTAAGGATACAAGGGCAGTAAATAATTTTTTTGATATTATTTCAAATAGAATTAAAACATTTGATGGTTCATTTGATTGGGGAATTACTACAAAACAAGAATACATTCCATTAAATAATGACTATTTATTCAACAAACCACAATCTTTGGTAGATTGGTTGAGGAACTATGCAATCACTGAAGAGGAAAAAGAAGAGGTATATTTGAGAGGTTTTCTTGGTAAAATGTTGTTTACCGGTGATGAAGCCTTAAAAAATTCAAATATTTTATCTGGTGGAGAAAAAGTAAGGTGTATGATTTCTAAAATGATGATGAGTAGATCTAATGTCTTGATAATAGACGAACCTACCAATCATTTAGATTTAGAGGCTATCACTGCATTTAATAATGCATTAATTAATTTTAAAGGAACTTTATTATTTTCAACTAGTGACCATCATTTTGCACAATCTCTGGCAAATAGAGTTATTGAATTAACACCAAAGGGTATAATTGATAGATATTTAAATTTTGATGAATATATGACTGATCCAAAAATTAAAGAATTAAGAAAAAATATGTATTTGTAGATTTTCGTTATTGTTCATGTATTCTAATAGTAGAAAATTTATAAATAATATTTAATTTGTATGTTATGTTTATATTACCAGAAAAAAGAATATATACCAGCTAAAAGTATCATTAATGCAAATGCTCCAATATTAAAAGTGGATGAAGTTTTAAAAATTCCTTTATTTAAATAAATTCCTTTTCTATCATCTTTTTCTTTGTTTTCAGAATAGCTGATAAGAAATATTATTAATGCAGTAAAAAGAAAGGTTAATCCCATTTGATCAATAAAGGGAAGAGTAGGAGCAAGTTTACTTAAAAGAGTTTCTTTAAGCCAGCCTTTAGGTCCAATTTTAAAAAACATAGCAATAGGTATTGAGGATAAAGCACCGTAAATAGCACCTTTATTTGAGGTTTTTTTCCAAAATAAACCCAATATAAAAACTGCTAATATTCCCGGGCTAACAATTCCTGTATATTCTTGAATAAAAATGAAAGCTTGATCAATACCTCCGAGAAGGGGAGCAATAACTACTCCAATAATTAAAGCAACACCAGCAGATATTCTTCCAACGTTTACTATACTTGGTTCCGAAGTGGAATTATTAAAAAAGGGTTTATAGACGTCCATTGTAAAAATTGTAGCTGTTGAATTTAACATTGAAGCCAAAGATGATACTATAGCTGCAGCTAATGCAGCAACTGCTATACCTTTTAAACCAGTTGGTAAGAATTGCATTAACCAAGGGTATGCTTTATCTGCGGTTCCACTAGTTGGCATGTTACTTAAACCAGAATCACCTAGAGATGATAACAATGTTGGATCATTAACTATTACAAAAGCGGCAATTCCTGGTATTACTATTATTAATGGGAGAATCATTTTTAATCCAGCAGCAAATAAAATTCCAGTTTGAGCTTCTTTTAATGATTTTGCAGCAAGAGTTCTTTGAATAATGTATTGATTAAATCCCCAGTAATAGAGATTAGCAACCCACATGCCACCAATAAGAACTCCAATTCCTGGTAAACTCATGTATTCAGGATTTGACTTATCTAGTATCATATCAAATTTTTCAGGAACAACCTCATATAATAATTTTAAACCATTTAACATACCTTTTCCTGAGGAAACTGTGTCTAAAGCTAAATAGGATGTAATTAAACCTCCAAATATCAAAACAACTACCTGAATAATGTCTGTCCATGCTACTGCTGACAACCCACCGTATAAAGAATAAGCAGCTGCAAATAGAGCTAAACCAATAATGCCATAAATTAAATCAATATCAAGGATTGTTTGCAATGCGAGACCACCTAAATAAAGTACAGAGGTAATATTGACAAAAACATAAAGTCCAATCCAGAAAACTGCTAAAATAGTTTTTAGTTGACTTGAAAATCTTTTTTCTACAAATTCAGGAATAGTATATATTTCTTTTTTGATAAAAATGGGAAGGAAATATTTTCCAACAATAATAAGTGTCAGAGCTGCCATCCATTCATATGATGCTATTGCAAGTCCAATGGCAAAACCTGAGCCAGACATACCAATAAATTGCTCAGCTGATATATTTGCAGCTATTAATGATGCTCCAATTGCCCACCAGGGAAGAGATTTACTTGCTAAAAAATAATCTTCGGCATTTTTAGTTTTTCCATCTTTACTTCTTGAAACCCACAAACCAAAAAATAAAATTATTAATGCATAAATTGCAAAAACGATAAAATCTAGGGTTTCAAATGTCGTATTCATAATTTTATAGTTATAATTTTTATGAATTCGAATATAATGGAAAAATATTAAACTAACATAAGATTAGTTCTCTTTAAACTAAATACAATTTTGGGTTATTTTATTTATAATTTTTTTGGCTATAATTAGTTCATCATCGTTTACATAAAGATCTTGAAGCTGCCCATGAATTGAACCAAAACCAGCCAGCCTTGCTGATTCATGAGAGTCTTTAATTATCGGTATTATATTCTTTTCTGATAACATATTTTTAATCGATAAAATTATAATTATACTTCCTGAATATATTTTTGTGTATGAATTCATTTCATGATTTATTATACTTACTATTCCAAATTTTTGGATTAAAATTTTTACCTAAGGCTACACCTAAAAATAATACTATAGAGACTAGAGCTTTGAACATAAACAAAAATAAAATCCAAAATCCAGATGAATCTGGATTCTTTGTAAAAATTGATATTGGTGTAATTAGAGTTACAAAATAACTTAAAAACAATAATGTCAATAAAAGGTTTGTAATTGATCTGAATGGCCACATTCTTATTTTTCTTAATGGAGCGAGATCATTTCCCCATTTATGAATTAGATAAAAATAATTACTTCCTATGGGGATGAATAATAATGGATCATCAGTTTTTTTTAATCTAAACATTATTGAAGGTGCCATAATCTTGAATGAATTAAGTTTTTTATTATGATCGATTTCCATCTGCTTTATTTTTTCTATAGCTTCTAACGGAATTTCACCCTTAAAATATTTAATATCTAAAAATCTTAAGCGATAGTCGACACAAGTGGATTTAATTGTGTTTATATGAAATATATTTTCATTATTTAATTTGTTCAAATTAAATTCATTGAAATAATTTTTTTCTTGAGATATCCAATTTTTCTGAAAAAGATTAATTTTTTTTTCAGAGTTAAGAGCTTCTTGGATATTTGTGGTAAGTAAGTTATTTATAATCATAATATAATTTTAACGTAGTTCAGCATTTAGATGTATTTGAAATTCTTTAAGTAGTTTATCCATAACTTTATCAATGTGTTTGTCGGTTAATGTCTTCCTCATGTCAGCAAATGTAAACCTTATTCCATAAGATTTTTTCGAATTCGAAATTTTTTCACCTTCATAAACATCAAATAAATCAACAGATTCTAAAAATTTTTTTTCAGTATTTAAGGCTATTTCTTTTATTGAACTAAAAGAAATATCTTGATTAATTAATAAAGAGAAATCTCTCTGAATTGATGGGAACTTTGGTATATCTTTTATTTTAAAATTTAAATCAAAGGCTTTGTCATAAATATCATCTAATTTAATTTCACAAATACATACTTGGTTTTCAATATTGAAATTACTTGTAATAGAAGTTTTAACAACGCCTAATTTTCCTATTAAACTACCATCATATTTAATTGTTAAACCTTCACTAAAAAAATCACTTTCAGTAGTATCGAAACTTATTTTACTCATATTAATACTCTTAAATAGATTAATAACATGTGTTTTAATTTCAAAAAAGGGTGAAATGGGTTCTTTGCTAATCCAATTTTGTGCTTCTTTAGATCGTGACAATGATATTAACAGAAATTTATTCTCTTCATAATTATTATTTTTTTTTGAATATACATTGCCAGTTTCAAAAAGCTTTAAATTCTTTTTTTTTCTATTATTATTAAATGATATTACCTCAAGTGTGGAATAAATTAGTGTTTTTCTTAATTCTGATAGATTTTTTCCTAGAGGGTTTAATATGCTTATGCTTTCATTAGATAAAGTATCTTTAGCTAGTAAGTTATAGGAGGGGTTTACAATAGAATTATTAATAATCTCAGAGAAACCATAACCGACTAATTTTTCAGATAAATACTCCTGGAATTTAAACTTATTTTTAACTTTAAATTGAGGAAGATTTATTTTAAGCGAGGATGATGAATTTATTGAGTTATATCCATAAATTCTTAATATTTCTTCAATTACATCAGAAGGTCTTTTGACATCGACTCGATAGAGAGGTATTGTTATTGCAATACCTTCATTGGTGACATTATCAATTTTGATTTCTAGTGCATTAAGAATATTTGTTAAATCTTCTTTAGGTATATCCTGACCTATTGTATTATTAATTTGTTCGTATGATATAAAAATTTTCGCAGGAACCTCGTTAGGAGTTTGAAATTCAACAATTTCACTTGATATAACTGCATTTGCATATTTAGTCATTAAAAATACCGCTCGCTTTAGTGCAATTAGGCAGATTTCAGGATCAATACCCCTTTCAAATCTATATGAGGCATCTGTATTAAAACCGTGTCTTTTCGCGCTTTTTCTAATTGTTTGAGCATTAAAATAAGCACTTTCTAAAAAGATAGATTTTGTAGATTTCGATACTCCAGAATCTTTTCCACCATATATTCCGGCTAAACATAAAGGTTTATTTTGATCACATATCATAAGATCTTCATCTGAAAGTTCAACTTCATTATGATCTAATGTTTGAAATTTTGTTCCCTTTTTTGATTTTTTGACAATTATATCACCTTCAATTTTATCCGCATCAAATGAGTGAAGAGGTTGACCAATATCATGAAGAACAAAATTGGTTATGTCCACTACATTATTTTTGGGAGTAATACCAATTGATCTTAAATAATTTTGAATCCAATCAGGAGAAGGTAAAACATTAATATTAGTTAGAGTTATTCCAAAATAATAGGGTGCTAATTCTGGTTCATCAACTTGTATATTAATTTTTTTTGTTTTTGAAGGAGAAGGTAAATTTTCAATTTTTGGAGAATTCCAGATGTAATCTATTTTATTTTGGATAAAATATGCTTTCAGGTCTCTAGCGATACCCATATGAGACATCGCGTCAGCTCTATTGGGAGTGAGTCCTATTTCGTAGATGTAATCATCTTCTATACCTAAAGCATCTTTCAGTGGCTTTCCAATTTCTAAGTTATTATTTAAGACCATGATCCCATCATGAGAATTACCGATACCCAATTCATCTTCTGCACATATCATACCATTACTCTCTTCGCCTCTGATTTTACTAGATCTTATAAGAACTTCTTTATCATTTTTAGGATATAGAACTGAACCAACAAGGGCAACAGGAACTTTTTGTCCTATAGCTACATTTGGAGCACCACAAATAATTTGCAATGTCTTTTTTTTGTTTACCTTGACTTTTGTTAACTTGAGTTTATCAGCATTAGGATGCTTTTTACATTCAATTACTTCGCCCACAACAATTCCATTTAAACCACCTTTAACTAATTCAAAGTGATGGATACCCTCGACTTCAAGCCCAAGATCTGTAAGATAATCTGCAATATCATCAACTGATCTATCAGTTTTAATATATTCTTTTAACCACCGAGCTGAAATTTTCACAAAAAAAATTTACTTAATTATTTGTACAAATATAATTGATCATTTCCGTTAAAAGATTAAAGTAAAATAAATATAACCTATCATGTTATAGTTATTGGTGATAGATTTATAGGCTTTATTATATATTATGAATAATCTTTGAACAAATATAACACATCATTAAATTTAACTTATATAATTCCATATGTTTTTATAAGTACCAATTTCTGCTAATGTCTGTTTTACAATTTGATTTTCATTTTTTTCTAAGTTTTCATCATCATCTAATAAATCAATAACAGAGTTTCTGGCATTTATCATAATATCCTGATCTTTAACAAGATCAGCTATTTTTAGTTTTAATAAACCACTTTGTTGAGTTCCCATTATATTTCCTGGTCCTCTCATTTTTAAATCTACATCTGCAATTTCAAAACCATTATTAGTTTTAACCATAGTGTCTATTCTTAACTTAGAATCATTGGAAACTTTATTTCCAGTCATAAGAATACAATAACTTTGTTTGTTTCCTCTTCCAACTCTTCCCCTTAACTGATGGAGTTGAGATAGACCAAATCTTTCAGAGCTCTCAATAATCATAACTGATGCATTTGGTACATCAACTCCAACCTCAATTACTGTTGTTGCAACCATAATTTGAGTTTGACCTTCAAGAAACCTTTTCATTTCATACTCTTTATCATTGTTCTTCATTTTTCCATGTAGAATTGATATTTTATATTTTGGTAAAGGGAAATATCTGCTTATACTTTCAAAACCATCCATTAAGTCCTTAAAATCGATTTTTTTTGATTCCTCGATTAATGGATAAACTATGTAGATTTGATTTCCTTTTGAAATTTCATCCTTTATGAATTTTAAAACGCTTAGTCTTTTACTATCAGTTCTGTGAAAGGTTTTAATAGGTTTTCTCCCTGGAGGGAGTTTATCAATCAATGATATATCTAGATCACCATACAAACTCATTGCGAGAGTCCTAGGAATAGGGGTTGCAGTCATTACTAAAATATTTGGTGGTAAAAGATTTTTTTTCCATAAAAGCGATCTTTGAGCTACACCAAACCTATGCTGTTCATCAATAATTGCTAATCCAAGATTTTTAAATACAACGGGGTCTTCAATTAACGCGTGAGTTCCTATCAAAATATCAATTTTACCTAATTTTAGATCATCTAACAAAGGTTTTCTCTTGCTTTTAGATACACTTCCAGTAAGAATATCTATGGTTAATCCGATATTATCAGATAATTTTTTGATTACCTTGTAATGTTGTTGAGCTAGTATCTCTGTAGGAGCCATTAAACATGATTGATATCCATTATCTAGTGATATCAACATACTCATATAAGCAACTATAGTTTTACCTGAACCAACATCACCTTGAAGCAATCTGTTCATTTGATATCTTGATCCTAAATCTTTTCTTATTTCCTTAATGACATTGATTTGAGCACTAGTGAGCTTAAAAGATAAATGCTCATGAAAAAATGAGTTAAAATAATTTCCAATTTTTGAAAACGAGTAGCCATTAATTTTTTTTTTTCGCTCTCTATTTTTAATTAAAATCTGTAGCTGTAAATAAAAAAACTCTTCAAACTTTAATCTTTCGATTGAATTGTTTAGACAGACTATATTTTTTGGAAAATGAATATTTCTAACAGCTTGATTTTTAGATATAAAATTGAATTTTTCAATTAAATTATTTGGTAAATTTTCCTTAAAATTTTTATCATAATTATTTAAATACTCGTAAATCATTTTTCTTATGATATTTTGAGTGATTCCAGAATTAATTGACTTTTCAGTAGATGGATAAACACTGTTAAAATTTACTCTTTTCTTGATTTTAAAGTCTTTTAGTAATTCCATTTCTGGATGTGCCATACTAAATATCCCATTGAAATAATTAATTTTTCCAAAAATTACATAAGGAGTATGTATTTTTATATTTGATCCAATCCATTTGTGGCCTCTAAACCATATCAATTCAATTATTCCAGTATCATCCTCAAATTTTGCAATTAATTTTGATTTATTATTTGTGTTAGATTTTATAATTTTTGTTATTGATCCTATAATTTGAATTTCAGAATTTGAGTTGGTTAATTCATTTATTTTATAAAATCTACCTCTATCTATGTATCTATTGGGGAAAAAATTTAACAAGTCTTGGATAGTTGAAATACCAAATTCTTCTTTTAATATTTTTTGTCTGTTAGGACCAACTCCATTAAGGTAAATAATTGATTTCTGTAATCCATTCATAAATAAACTCTAAAATTCTTATTAGGAATATTTAATAAAACTAAATATAATTATTAATCAATTATTTGATTTGTTAATAAGAAATGATTTTTAAATATTATTTTAATATTTAAACAGCCTTACTTTATAAATATTTTTAAATTATAAATATTCAAAAATAAATGGGTTTAAATACAGCTGAAATTCTTGATAAACTTAATGAGGCACAAAAAGCTGCAGTAACACACAAAAAAGGACCACTCATTGTAATTGCTGGAGCTGGATCTGGAAAAACAAGAGTTTTAACCCATAGAATTGCGTACCTAATTAAAAATGGTTTAGATCCATTTGAAATTCTTGCATTAACATTCACAAACAAAGCAGCTAGAGAGATGAAAGAAAGAATTATTTCAATTCTTCAATCTAACGATGCAAAAAATTTATGGATGGGAACTTTTCATTCAGTATTTGCCAGATTACTGAGAGCAGAAGCTGATAAACTTGGTTTTCCTTCGAATTTTACAATTTATGATACACAGGATTCTGAGAGACTGATTAGCAGTATTATCAAAGAAATGAGATTGGAAAAAGACATATATAAACCAAAACAAATCAGAAATCGAATATCGTCATTTAAAAATAATCTAATTACGGTTAAGGCATACTATAAAGATAATGATTTAATAGAATCAGATATAATGTCTAGAAGACCTAAAATGGGAGAAATTTATAACGAATATGTTGAAAGGTGTTTTAAGTCCAGCGCAATGGATTTTGATGATTTATTATTGAGAACTAATGAATTATTAAACAGATTTCCTGAAGTTCTAGCAAAATACCAAAATAGATTTAAATACATCTTGGTTGATGAGTATCAAGATACAAATCATTCACAATATTTAATAGTTAAGGCTCTATCTGATAAATTCCAAAATATATGTGTGGTTGGAGATGACGCACAAAGTATTTATGCTTTTCGGGGGGCAAATATTAATAATATTTTAAACTTTCAAAAAGATTATGATGATGTTAAATTATATAGATTAGAACAAAATTACAGGTCAACAAAAAATATTGTAAATGCGGCAAATTCAATAATTGAGCATAATCAAAGTAAAATTCATAAGGTTGTTTGGACAGATAATGATTATGGAGATAAAATAAATATCAAATGTATGCAATCTGATTCTGAGGAAGGTAAGCAAATTGCATCTGAAATAATAGAGCGTAAGCTAACTTTACAGAAAAATAATGTTGATTTTGCAATTTTATATAGAACAAATGCTCAATCAAGAGCAATAGAGGATTCTTTGAGAAAAAAGAATATTCCTTACAAAATTTACGGAGGTATTTCATTTTATCAAAGAAAAGAAATAAAGGATATTTTAGCCTATTTAAGATTGATTGTGAATCCAAATGATGAGGAAAGTTTAAAAAGAATCATAAATTATCCTTCTAGGGGAATAGGTATGACAACAATTGATAAGCTAATAATTGCATCTAAAGAAAATGAATTATCAATTTTCAATATTCTAGAAAATCTATCAACCATTAAATTAAATATTAATCGTAGTACTTATGAAAAGCTAACTAATTTTTTAAATTTATTAAAGTCATTTAAAATTGAGAATAGTAATTTAAATGCTTTTGAAATTACAGATTTAGTAATTAAAAAGACTGGTATATTAAATAATTTGAAATCAGATGGAGTTCCAGAAAATATTTCAAAAATTGAGAACATTGAGGAACTTCTTAACGGAATCAAAACTTTTACCGAGGAACAAAATGATTTATTAACTAAATCAAATAAACTATCTGAGTTTCTAGAAGATGTTGCATTAGCAACTGATTTTGACAACGAAAAAAAAAATACATCAAACAGGGTATCATTGATGACTATTCATCTAGCAAAAGGTCTTGAATTTCCAGAAGTATATATTGTTGGTGTTGAAGAAGACTTATTTCCGTCTGCCCTTAGTCTTAATACAAGACTTGAATTAGAAGAGGAAAGAAGGTTATTTTATGTTGCATTAACAAGAGCAAAAATTAGAGCTAGCATAACATACGCAAAATCGAGGTATAGATGGGGAAAATTAATTGATAGTGATAAAAGTCGGTTTATTGATGAAATAGATTCTAAATATTTAAATGTTAGTTCAACAATTGAAAGTCAAAATATCAATTCATTTATTGACAAATCAATATTTGGTTCATATGATAAAAGTGAATTTAATTCGGTTACAAAACTGAATAAGGATAAGTTAAATAAGCTGAAAAAACTTAATAATTTAAATAATTATAAGAATCTTGATGATAATAAGATTAAACTCAAGATTGGATCAAATGTTTCACATGGAAGGTTTGGAAAAGGGAAAGTAATTATGATTGAAGGGGTTGGAAAAGATAAAAAAGCCTCAATAATGTTTGAATATATAGGTATTAAAACTTTGTTACTGAGATTTGCCAAACTTGACTTAATTGATTAATTTAATTAAAATATATACAGATAACCCCAATCCCAAAACAATTAATTTGATAATTAATTGTCTGAATAAAGGAGGGGTAATAATTTATCCGACAGATACTGTTTATGCTATTGGATGTTTAGTTGATAATTTAATTGGGTTAAATAAAATAATTAAGTTTAAATCAAATAAAAAAAGTGAATTAACTTTGAGTTTTTTATTTAAAAATATTTCTTCTACATCTAAATATTTAAAAAATTTGAATAATACAAAATTTAAAATAATTAAAAAATATCTACCTGGTCCATATGCGTTTATTTTAGAATCAAAAGTAAAACTTCCTAACCCATTTCAGAAAAGAAAAAAATTAGGAGTTAGAATAAGTAATCATCCTGTAACGAAAGCGATTCTTGATAAATTAGACTGTCCTATAGTTACAAGCTCATTACACGATCCTGATAATTTAATTAAGTATACAACTGATCCAGATAAAATATTTGCTTATTGGAGAGACAAAGTTGATCTTATTATTGATTCCGGAAATTCTGGAAATATTCCCTCTACTGTAGTAGATTTAACATATGAAGAACCGATAGTACTAAGGAGGGGTAAGGGGGAGTTTATATAAAAAAACACACCTAAGTATAAAAATAGGTGTGTTATTCAGTCATAAATAAACAAATAATTTATTTTGCAGCATTCATTCCTTGTTCAATTAGGTCGTAAAATTGATCTAGTTTAGGAAGAACTACTATCCGTGTTCTTCTGTTCTTTGCTCTGTTGGATGCACTATCATTGTCTAATAGAGGTATATATGAGCTTCTTCCAGCTGCAGTCATTCTCTCAGGAGCAACAGAAAAATCGTTTTGTAAAATTCTTACAACTGCAGTAGCTCTTTTGACACTCAAATCCCAATTATCAAGTATAGCATCAGTTTTGATTGGTACGTTATCGGTGTGACCTTCTACCATAAATTCTAAATCAGGACGATTATTTACAACTTCTGCAACTTTTCCAAGCACATCTTTAGCTCTTTTAGTTATCATATAACTTCCCGAACTGAACAACAATTTATCTGAAATTGAAACATATACAACGCCCTTTTCAACATTAACCTCAATATCATCATCACTTAAATTACCTAAAACTCCTTTTAAGCTTGTTACAAGTGCAAGCGTTACAGAGTCTTTTCGTGTAACTGCATCTTGCATCCTTTGAATTCTAACGTCTTTTTCTTTCATACTCTCTAAGGATTTTTCAAGATTTTCGGCACCCTTCTGAGATAAAGTTGTCAAATTACCAAGATTATTTATTAGATCTTGATTATTAGCTTTTAAAAATTTTACCTGTTCTTTTAATTCAGTAAGACTTTTTAAAGCTGCTTCTTTATCATCTTTACAAGTATTTAATTGAATGGAAGTAGAATTTAAATTATTTCTTGTGTTTTCTTGTAGTGTCTCAAGTTCTTGATATTTTTTTTGAGAAACACATGAAAAAAATACAAATGAGATTGTAGTAATAAATATTGTCTTTTTCATTTTAGTATTAATTATATTTATAAAGTTAACTTAAAAATTGATTTATTATTGTAAGAGTTTAGTAAAAAATTTGTTCCTATTTACAAAATATTCCCAAACAATTGACTTTACTTTCCAGTATTTACCATTGGGTTTAATGACAACTCTTTTTTTATAGTGTTTTTTAAAATTTTTTAGAAAATAAATATGAGCTTTAAAAATAGCAAAAAAGATTTTAATTTTTCCAAGAAATAAAAATCTATACGCCGCTATTATATCAAGAACTATTCTAACAAGTAATATTTTAATAATATCTTTTTGAGGTAAATTTTTTAATAATACTATTAATGAATTTCTGAAATTTAAATACCATTTAAAAGTAGATACTTTTATAGATGCTGCCCCAACATGAAAAACTTTTGACTCAGATATAAAATATGTTTTATAGCCCTTATTAAAAGCTCTCCAACATAAATCAATCTCTTCAAAGTGAGCAAATAAATCATCATCAAATCCATTTAAATCATTCCATACTTCAGATCTAATAAACATACATGCTCCACTAGCCCAAAATAATTCAACACTCTTATTATATTGGTTATTATCTCTTTCAATTGTTGAAAAAATTCGCCCCCTGCAAAATGTATACCCATAAGAATCAATGTAACCACCAGCTGCTCCTGAATATTCAAAATATTTCTTATTATTGAAGTCTAATAATTTTGGCTGAGCAATTTTCACATTTATATCTGATTTAAATCTATTTAATACTGGTTGAATCCAATTCTCTGTTACTTCAACATCAG
>CEOF01196601.1_pt1 | contig 13954 bp, 12 predicted proteins | sample 361311 | NCBI WGS metagenome assembly CEOF01 (sample SAMEA2619667, study PRJEB7988) | marine metagenome | biome: marine biome (ENVO:00000447); feature: surface water layer (ENVO:00002042); material: "saline water (ENVO:00002010), including plankton (ENVO:xxxxxxxx)" | depth 5 m
CTAACAGGGTCTGTAAGATATGATAAGAGTCAATTTCTAGAGGGACACTTTACTCCTAGAGTTGGTGCTTTGGTTTACTTAAGCCCTAGACATAATTTTAGAGCTTCTTATCAGACTGGATTTAGAAATCCAACTTCTCAAGATTTGTATATAAGTTTAGATGTATCTCAAGTTGTAATTATTGGTACATCTCCTGATTCAGTCGATAGGTTTACAATGGATCTTGTAGGTCAATCATCGCTTAATAGCTATACAATTACAGGTAATATGGTTAAGAATAACTCATATACTCTTGCTGCGGCTGGGGGTGTTTTTGAAAAAGCTGAGCTTGATTACGTTAAACCTGAATTTGTTAAAACTAATGAATTTGGATATCGATACAATGGTAAAAAAGTTTCTGTAGATATTTCTGCATATTGGAGTAAGTATACTGACTTTATTACTGAAGTACAAGTTATCACCCCACTATATGGAAGCGTTGCTAATTTAAGCGGTGCAGCAGCAGTAGCAGCTAGTGATTTTAGAGCATTTAGTTGGAATACTAATACCAACGATGAGGTAACAACAAAAGGAATTTCAGCAGGTGTTGATGCAAAGCTTGGAAAGTTTGATATTGGCTCAAGTATAAGTTATAATGAACTTAAAAGTGATAATCAAGATCCTGATTTTATTTCTTACTTTAACACACCACCTATTAGAGCTAAACTACAGTTTGGATCAGTCAATTTGACTGAAAGATTTGGATTTAATGTTTCAGCTAGATATCATAATGATTTTACATGGGAGGGTACTTTTTTAACTGAAGATATTCCAGAAAACCTAACCTTTGATGCATCCCTTAACTTTGATGTTCCTGAATTAAAAGGAAAAATAAAAGTAGGCGCTGTAAATGTTGGTGGTCATGATTATATACCTTATGCTGGTGGAGGAACAATTGGTAGTACTTACTACGTACAGTACACTTTAAATCCATAAACATATCAACATATTATTGTTAATAAAGGCGTCTTTAAGGCGCCTTTTTTTATATATTTCTAAGAAAATAATTCAATATTCTACATATATTTGCCTTTCATATATTCATATTAATTATAAATAATTTATAATGTCAAAAAAAGTAGGTAAAGTATCTCAAATCATTGGTCCAGTAGTCGATGTCACTTTTGATTCTTCAACAATGGAATTACCTAATATTTACGATTCATTAGAAGTAAATAAGAAAGATGGTTCAGTTTTAGTTTTGGAAGTTCAATCCCATGTTGGAGAAGATATGGTTAGGACTATATCTATGGATTCAACGGATGGGTTAAGTAGAGGAGAGGATGTTATATCCACAGGAAGTCCTATCCAAATGCCTGTTGGAAAAGATATTTATGGGCGTTTATTTAATGTAATTGGTGATGCAATTGACGGAATGAAAGATCTTCCAAAAAAAGGTGATCAAGGTTTATCTATCCATAGGGAGGCACCAGATTTTGACCAACTTTCTACATCCACAGAAGTTTTGTTCACTGGTATAAAAGTCATTGATTTAATTGAGCCTTATGCCAAAGGAGGTAAAATTGGTCTTTTTGGAGGAGCAGGTGTTGGAAAAACCGTCTTAATACAAGAGCTTATTAATAATATTGCAAAAGGTCATGGTGGACTTTCAGTTTTTGCTGGAGTTGGTGAAAGAACAAGAGAAGGAAACGACTTATTAAGAGAAATGCTTGAGTCAGGGATTATAAAATATGGTGATGAATTTATGAAATCTATGGAAGAAGGTGGATGGGATTTGAGTAAAGTTGATAGTAAAGCTTTGGAAGAATCAAAAGCAACATTTGTCTTTGGTCAAATGAATGAGCCACCAGGTGCAAGAGCTCGCGTTGCTTTATCAGGTCTTACTGTTGCTGAATATTTTAGAGATGGTAGTGGAGATGGCCAAGGTAAAGATGTTTTATTCTTTGTTGATAATATTTTTAGATTTACCCAAGCTGGGTCTGAAGTTTCAGCTTTATTAGGAAGAATGCCATCTGCAGTGGGCTACCAGCCTACATTAGCTACTGAAATGGGGGCTATGCAAGAAAGAATCACATCAACAAAAAAAGGATCTATTACCTCAGTTCAGGCAGTTTACGTTCCTGCAGATGATTTAACTGATCCTGCTCCAGCTACAACCTTTGCACACTTAGATGCTACTACAGTATTATCAAGAAAAATTGCTGAATTAGGGATTTATCCAGCTGTGGATCCATTAGACTCAACATCAAGAATTCTTACACCAGAAATTTTAGGAGATGATCATTACAATTGTGCTCAAAGAGTTAAAGAAATGCTTCAAAAATATAAAGAACTTCAGGATATAATTGCAATATTAGGTATGGAAGAACTTTCCGAAGAAGATAAACTAACTGTCGCAAGGGCTAGACGTGTACAAAGATTTTTATCTCAACCTTTTCATGTTGCAGAGCAATTTACTGGAATTCCTGGCGTTTTAGTTGATATTAAAGATACAATTAAAGGCTTTAATATGATAATGGATGGAGAATTAGATCACATTCCTGAAGCTGCCTTTAATTTAAAAGGAACTATTGAGGAAGCTATTGAAGCTGGAGAAAAAATGATAGCTGAAGCTAAATAGACGTTTATGTTTATAGAAATTGTCAGTCCTGAAAAAACAATTTTTACCGGTGATGTAAATAGTGTATATCTTCCTGGGACAGAAGGTTTTTTTCAAATACTGAATAATCACGCTCCTATAGTATCAACATTAAAAAAAGGTATTATTCAATTATCAGGACAATTTGAAAATGATTATTCTGAAAATTTAACCCTGGATGGAGTTAATAAAGCTTCGTTAGCTATTGAGTCTGGTGTCGTTGAAATGAAGAATAATAAACTTATCATACTAGTTGATTAATTGTAACTTTACTTGAATTTCTTTCTAAGAATATTATTTTTATTTTTTTCATTATCACTATTTTCTCAATTAGTAAATCTTGATGAAGTTATTGTCTCCGAAACAAAACTTAGCCTACCTTTTTCTGAAAAATATAGATCTATTGAGATAATTAGTTCTGAAACTATTGCTGAAAGTGGGGCTAGAAATATTATAGATATACTACAACAAACTTCTGGTATTGATATCAGAAGAAGAGGACCTGCTGGAACTCAGGCTGATCTTTACATAAGGGGGGGTGGATTTGACCAAACTTTATTATTAATTGATGGTATGAAGATGGATGATATTCAAACAGGACATCATATCCTTAATTTATTACTGCCAATTCATTTAGTTGATAGAATTGAAATAATAAAAGGTCCAGCTGCTAGAATTTTTGGTCAGAATGCATTTAATGGAGCTATAAATATTGTTACAAAAAAAATCAAAGAGTACGATAATAATCAGATTGAAGTTTTTTTAGGAGATATTTCTTATGGTTCCTACGAGCAATTTAATTATTCGCTAAATTCAAAAATAACAATTAAAGATCATTTTAACTCATTATTTACATTTTCAAGAAATAAATCTGATGGATATAGGTACAATACGGATTTTTCTAATGATTTTTTATTTCTTAAAACTGAGATTAAAACATCTAATAATCCCATTAATATAATTAGTGGATTTACTGAAAAGAAATTTGGAGCAAATGGGTTTTATGCAACTGCTACTGCCATTGATCAATATGAAGAAACTCAGTCAAGTTTCTTTGGAGTTTCAAGCTTAATTGAGAAAGAAAATTTATTATTTAAACCTAAATTTTATTGGAGAAGGGGTCAAGATGAATATATATATATAAGAAATAATCCATCTGTATATAGAAACCTTCATATATCTAATAAACTTTATTTAGATTTTGATTTTAACAAGTTTTTTAAATCAAGTAATTTAAATTTTGGTTTAAATTTTGCTAAGTCTTTCATCTCTAGCAACAATCTGGGTCAACATGAAAGATTTACTTCAACTTTTTATTCTGATTATACATTTAGCTCTAAGAATAATAGAATTAAGTTTTCACCCGGCTTCTCTGTTTCTCATTTTTCAGACTTATCTTTCCATTTTTTTCCAGGTTTTGATTTAGGTTTTGATATAAGTGAAAATTTAAATTTATATGCCAATTATGGTAAAACATATAGAATTCCAACTTATACTGATTTATATTATTCAGATAGAAATACAATTGGTAACCCAGAGTTAAATCCAGAACATGCTATAACTAATGAAATTGGATTAAAGTTTAAGACAGATAAAATGAAGATTTCAAGCTCTTATTTTTACAGAAAATCTAGTAATATTATTGATTATGTTAAGGAAATTGAAGATGAAAAGTGGGAAGCAACTAATATTCGTAATCTTAATACAAATGGCTTTGATTTTGATTTTTCATTATTATTTGCTAGGAAAAACAGATTCAGTATTGGATATAGTTATTTATTTGACAAATCATTTGTTGAAGAAATAAGTTTTTCTAGATATTCAATCAATTCATTAAGACATCAATTAAATACTAGATTAATTTTGGAATATTCAAAAAAAATATCTCAAAGTTTTATTTATAAATTTGGTCAAAGATCTAATAATGATACTCACAGAGTTTTTGATTCAAATATCAAATATGATTTATCTAAAGGAAACTATTTTTTTGTAAATGTTAATAATTTGTTTGATGAAAGTTATTATGAAACTAATTTAGTTCCAATGCCTGGAAGAAATTTTTTGTTTGGTTTCATGTTTAAATTGGATTAGATAAATTTTTTAGAAATCATTAAATTTTTCAAATATTTTTTCATTTTCCCATCCCCTGTAGATTAAATAATCAAATATCTTTTTTTTTCTTGTTAAGTTATCCAAATGAATATGTTTTTTGTTAATGAAATCAAATAGATCATTAAATTTTTTTTTATAATCACTTTCTTCAATTTCATTTAAACCAATTTCAATATTTTTCATTGATAATTTTCTTTTTTTAAGCTCAAGAATAATTCTTTTTTTACCCCAATTTTTAAATTTGAATTTTCCTCTTGTAAATGATTTAGCAAATCTAGTTTCATTTAAAAAATCATCACGAATAAGTTCAGAAATTATATTATTTTTTTCATTACTAGAAACATGATATGTTTTTAGTTTTTTAATAACTTCATTATGACATCTTTCTTGGTATGAACAGTAATACTGCATCTTCAACTTTAATTCATTATATGATAAGTTTATTTTCATTTCAAATAAGTTAAAAAAAAAAGCGGCATAAAGCCGCTTTTTAGTAATTATTAATTTTCCCTTTAACATTAAAAAATCTATAATGTAGATAGGTATATGAATCACGTGGAATTATTTTAATAAATTTCCTATGATTAAATAACCATTTCAGACGTATAGAAACTAATCCTTTTGTCAAATAAGCAGCAATAAAAGGATGAACATGCAGCCTCAACTTGCTTTTAGTGACATTTGAATTTTTTAAGATTTTTTCTAATGAGTTCACAATTTTATCTATTATGACTATGGGTGCTTCAATTTTCCCAATTCCATTGGGATTATTTTCTTTTGTCCTAATATTCATCTCAGGACGTACTCTTTGTCTGGTCATTTGAATTAAACCTATTTTACTAGGTGGAAGAATTTTATGTTTAGCTTTATCAGATTCCATGACAGTTTTAAAATGATTGAAGAGCTTTTTTCTGTTTTCTGGGTTAATCATATCAATAAAATCAATAACAATGATTCCACCCATATCTCTTAATCTTAATTGTCTTGCAATTTCAGTCGCAGCAATCAAATTTACTTCAAGAGCTGTTTCTTCTTGATTATTACTTTTGTTAGATCTGTTTCCGCTATTAACATCTACAACATGTAAAGCTTCAGTATGTTCAATTATTAAATACGCACCTTTACTCATGGAGACTGTCCTGCCAAAAGCAGTTTTTATTTGTCTCTCAATATTAAAGTGCTCAAAAATTGGAGTATCTGATTTATAATACTTTACAATTGATTTCCTCTTTGGAGCTATTTGTTCTATGTAATCTTTAACTTCGTAACATAGATTTTTATTATTTGAATAAACACCAGTGAATTTATCATCAAAAAGATCTCTCAATATAGAGGAAGATCTATTTAATTCACTTAAAATTCTTGAAGGTGTTTTTGCTCCTTTGATTTTTTTACAAAGATTTACCCACTGTTTACTTAAATTTTGTAAATCTTTTTTTAATTCAGCTATTTTTTTACCCTGTGCTACAGTTCTAACAATTACTCCAAAACCTTTTGGTTTGAATTCTTCAATCAAGGTTTTGAGTCTTATTCTCTCTTCTTTACTTTTTATTTTCTGAGAAACAGAAACCCTATTTGAAAAAGGTACAAGAACCACAAATCTACCTGCGAATGATAATTCAGAGCTTATTCTAGGACCTTTTGTTGATATAGGTTCTTTAATTATCTGAATCATCAATGTCTTATTTGGTGACAATACGTCATCAATAGAACCTTGCTTATCAATTTCTTTTTCAAAATTGAATTTTTCAAGAGAGAAGTTTTTAATTTTTCCCTCTTTGATGAGTCTTGTGTATTTTATAAGAGTCTTCACTCTTGGACCTAAATCATGATAATGCAGAAAGGCATCTTTTTCATATCCAACATTTACAAATGCTGCATTAAGTCCAGTAATTGTTTTTTTTATACTGGCGATAAATATATCTCCAACATTAAACTTATTATTATCTTTCTCTTTGTGTAATTCAATAAGTTTTCCATCATGTAGGAGAGCAAAATCAACCGCTGAATTAATTGATCGAATAATTATTTCTTTATTCACAATTAATAGTTTTTAGTTATACTTTATTTTTCGAAGAATCTTATTATTGAAGATTCAATGTCAATGAACTTATTATTTAAAAGAAACTATTTCTTTTTATGTCTATTGGCTCTACTTCTTTTTTTTCTTTTATGAGTAGCTACCTTATGTCTTTTTCTTTTTTTTCCGCTAGGCATAAATTTAGTTATTATTTTTAACGTCAGAAACAAAAACCTTAGCAGGCTTGAAAGCAGGAATTGAGTGGGCTGGAATTTTTATCGTTGTATTTTTAGATATATTTCTGCCAGTTTTTTCAGCTCTTTTTTTAATAACAAAGCTTCCAAAACCTCTTAAATACACATTTTCACCTTCTTTAAGTGAATATTTAACTTCCTCCATAAAATTTTCAACAGTTGCTAGAACTTCATTTTTTTCTAAACCAAGATTTGTTGAAATTTTTGTTATTAATTCTGCTTTAGTCATTTTAGCTGTTTGTTTTAATATTAGGTTGCCAAATATATAAATTTATATTCTAAAAAAAATTATTATCATTCTTTATTTAATTTAACTTTGATAGCTTGACGCAAATAAATTTTACAGATAAATTAATCAATTGGTATAATCTAAATAAAAGAGATCTACCATGGAGAAAAACATCCGATCCATATGTGGTTTGGGTTTCTGAAATAATTCTTCAACAAACTAAAATTGAACAAGGTTTACCTTATTTTAAAAAGTTTATTAATAAGTTTCCAAACGTTAACGCTCTGGCTCAAGCTGAGGTTGATGATCTGATGAGGATATGGCAAGGTTTAGGTTATTACAGTAGAGCTTTAAACATGCATAAAACTGCAAAAATAGTTTTAGATAACTACTTTGGAATTTTTCCTAGATCTTATGAAATTCTTATTAGTCTACCAGGAATCGGTGATTATACCGCATCTGCAATTAGTTCTATTTGTAATGGTGAATATAGAATTGTCATAGATGGAAATGTGATGAGATTTTTCAGTAGGTTATTTAAGTTAGATTATCAAGTTAACAGTCTAGTTTTAAAAAGAAATATAAAAAAAATTGGCAATGAGTTAATTATGAATTCTAAACCTGGTGATTTTAATCAAGCATTAATGGATTATGGATCTTTAATATGTGCTCCAAAAAAATATCAGTGTTCAAATTGCATTTTTTTAAATGATTGTTTAGCTTTTAAAAATAATCTAATTGAATCCCTCCCAAAAAAGAAGAAATCAATTAAAATTAGAACTAGGTATTTTAATTATTTAGTTGGTATTTCAAAGAATAAAAAAATTAAAATATCAAAAAGATTAAAAAAAGATATATGGCAAAATCTTTATGAGTTTCCAATCATTGAAACTAGCGAAATCATTAATTATAACCAAACAGATAAATTTTTCGCTAAAATAGGCTCTTTTTCCAAAGAAAAATTAACTAATGAGATAACAGTAAAACATAAGCTTTCACACCAAAACTTGATAATTAAATTTTGGATATTTAAAAGTGAATGTGAAGATAAATCTTTTGTTAAATTAAGTAGTCTCGGACACTATGCATTTCCAAAGCCAATATTTAATGTAATTTCACAAATTCAATAATTAACTTTACTATATTTGATATTATGAGCGGATCGTTAAATAAAGTAATGTTAATTGGTAATTTAGGAGATGATATAAAAATGCATCATTTTGAAGATGGTGGTTGTGTAGGAAGATTTCCTTTAGCTACAAATGAAAGTTATATTAGTAAACAAACTGGGGAAAAAGTAAGTAATACAGAATGGCATAATGTTGTTGTAAGAAATAAAGCAGCTGAAATTTGCAATAAATATTTAAAAAAAGGTGATAAAGTTTACGTTGAGGGAAAACTAAAAACGAGAAAATGGCAAGCCGAAGACGGTCAACAAAAATACTCGACTGAAGTTCATATTAATGAGTTTAATTTTTTAAATAATAGAAATGATTCTAATGATGATCAAATTAATTCACCTGTCATTGGTTCACCTAAAACTGTTCAAGAGGATAATCAACCGGACGATTTACCATTTTAAATTAAGTTATTATTGTTTTTCATATTTCATTTTAAAATTTTATTCAATTAAAGTGTATTCATTTTTTTAGCAGTAAACATTAGTTAATGAGAATATTTTTTTTAGCATTAATAATCTTATCGTGTAATAATAATGTCAATCTTCCCAAGCAAAAAGCATACTTTGCGCCAGAACTTGAAATTCCTACTTATAAAAAGATTTTTTTAGATTGTAATTATAATTTTTATATGAATTCGCAAGCATCAATTCATAATATTAAAAATTGTAATTATGAGATTTATTATAAAAATTTAAACGCAAAAATTTTTATTAATCAAATTGTTTTGTCAAACTCAATTAAAAGAGTAGTAAATACATTTAATCAAAAAATAAAAGAAAATTCAAGATTTAGTGATCAAATAATTGAAAGTGATTATGTTAACACTGATAAAAAAACATATTCAAAACTATATTCATTTGTTGGAAATTCACCATCAAATATTCAGTTTTATTTAACTAATCAAACAGACAAATTTTTAACCGGTAGCCTCTTTTTTGAAACGGAACCAAATTATGATTCCTTGTTACCATATATAGATTATATTAGAAATGATATTAAAAAGATGGTAGATTCTTTTAGATGGATTAATGAATAATTACAATAAAAAATGGTTTTTATTAATTATACTTTCCGTTATTTGGGGAAGTTCATTCATTTTAATTAAAAAAGGACTAGATCAATTATCTCCAATACAATTAGGTAGTTTAAGAATTATTTTTACGTCTATTGTTATTATTCTTTTTTCATATAAATCATTAATTAAAATAAAAAAAGAAAAATGGAAATGGATAGTCATTACAGCATATGTTGGAACATTTTTTCCAGTTTATCTTGTAGGTTTTGGTCAATCTGAAATTGATAGTGGATTAGCATCAATATTGACCACTCTTACTCCAATATCAACTTTAGTTATTGGAATTTTCTTTTTCAATTTATTTTTTACTAAAAAACAAATTGTAGGTTTATCTGTAGGGTTAATTGGAACTTTTTTACTGCTTTACGAAGGAAGTTTAAATTCAGAAGTAAATATTTTTTTCGCTGTATTTATTGTCATAACTACAATTGGTTATGGAACATCAGTTAATTTAATTAAAACATATCTCACTGACATACCACCGGCTGCTGTCACAGCAGGAATTTTTTTAAGTATTCTTCCTCCTGCAATACTAATTTTAATATTTTCAGACTTTAATAGTTTGAATTTTTCAAGTCAAGATGTTATCAATTCGATTATATATATTTTGATATTGTCTATTTTTAGTAGCGCAATAGCACAGACAATTTTCAATATTTTTGTTAAAATAGCTTCACCTCTTTTTGCATCTGCTGTTACTTATACAATGCCAGTTATTGCAATTTTATGGGCAGTTCTTGACGGCGAAGAATTAACTGTTAAGCAGTATTTTGCATCTGCAGTAATTCTATTTGGAGTATATTTGGTAAACCAAAGAGAGAAAATTACTTAAAGAATTCATCCGAAATTTCTTCATTAAATTTCACTGATATAATTTCAAAGTTAATTTTTTGAGGCCCTGCTAAAATTTCTCTTTTGAATGCATACAAAATACCATCAACTTCTTTATAATCAGAATATTTAGTAATTGATGTAATTGAATTACCACCCTGTTCTGTGACTTCCTCAGTCATTACTAGTAGTCCTGATTCAGCATCATAATATCTGAAATTATTTTCTTTTACTTTAATTTTGTAAGTATCCTTACCATCTAAGGGGCTTAAACTTACTATTTCTAATTCAGAGTTAATTAGGTAAATTTCATCAAACAAACTTTCTTTATTTTTTGAATTATCAATTTGTTCTTTTTCCATTGGAATTTTCTGACCCATTTGTTCCATGTAACCACTTTCTCCATCAAATTTTTGAGTCATCAATGTTCCCATACCCTCAACTGACATAACCAATGAACTTAAATTTGGACTTTTTTCAATAATGATCGCTTTTGGCTTAAATGGAGCACCAGGAATTGTTACATTAGCTTCAATAGAAATTGTGTTGATTGCACTTAATTTTTCATTTCCACCAATCTCTGTAACATACTTTTCCAAGATATTAGCAGCAGTTAAGTCAGAGCTAATTTCTTTGTTAAAAACAGGTTTTTCAACTAAATTTCCATATTTATCATAGTAGTAAACATCAAATTTTCTTCCATCAAAAACTATATTCTCAAGTTTATCTGCAATTTCAGATCCCTTACCCGTAACTACTATTTGACCATTATTTAAGTCAAAATATTTGTTTGACGCATTATTAACATCATCAATTGTTATTTTATTAATATTAGAAAGATAATTTTTATAGTAATCCTTATCTAAATTTTGAGTCTCAATTTGAACAGTATAACTAGCAATTGTTGATGGACTTTCTGTTGCCAATACAAAATTTCCAAAATATTTTGCTTTAACATCGCTCAATTCCTTTTTAGTTACATTGACATCTCTGATTTTTTTTATTTCGTTAAGCATTTCAACAACGGCACTATCTGTAACTTCAGATCTCGTACTAGTATATGCTCTAAATCTTGTTTTTGTATACTTACTTGATCCAAAAGAAGACCTAGCAACGTAGGTGTATCCTTTATTTTCTCTAATTTGTTGTTCAAGCCTATTTTCAGGCCCACCTCCCAAAATTTTGTTTGTAATTAGTAATGAAAAGTAGTCAGGATTATTTCTTTCCATTTTAATTAAATTCTGGAACGAAACTTCGGATTGGATTGCATTTGGCATATCGACAAAGTGAATTGCAGTTTTAGAATTTGTTTTTGATTTTAATTCATATTTATCAATTTTACCTTTTTTCCATTTTCTAAATAATTTTTCAATTTGATCAATCGTTGAATCTATTGTAAAGTCACCAATAACAATCATATAGGAATTATTAGGAACAAAATTTTTATTAAAAAACTCTTCAATATCATCAAATTGGATTTTTTCTAAGGATTCTAATGTTCCATATTCGCTATTGGGATGATTTTTACCATAAGCTAAAATACTTTCTACTCTTCTTGCAGCAGCAGGAACACTATTTTCATCGGCTTTGATAGCTTCTTTAAATCTTTCAATTGACTTATCAAATTCTTCTTCACTGAAAATAGGATTAAGTAAACCATCAGCTAACATTTCAAGAAGTTCAGGAAAAAATTTTGATAATGAGGATCCAGATGCACCAGTAGCAGATAAATTTAAATTAGCTCCCATAAAATCAATTTTTTCAATAAATTCATCTTTAGAAACCTGTTTTGTTCCTTTCCCCAATAGATCAGATGTAACAGATGATATTCCAGTTTTTTCTCCTTCTAAAATTGGTTGTGAATCAATAAATAGATTAAAAAATACCCTCGGGAGTTTATCATTTTTAACTAATATTAACTTCAATCCATTTTTAAGTTCGTGCTTAACAGCCTCTCCTAAATTAATTTCAGGTGTAGGCCCAGATTCAGGAACTTTGGTTCTATCAACTTGGCTGAAGTTGTTTAAAGTAAATAGTATAAACGTTGTAAATAAAAACTTTTTCATAATTTATTTTTCAGTAGGTAAGTATTCAATTTCTATTCTCTGATTTGGACTCAAATATTTTTTTGCCACCTCTCTAATTTCTTCTCTGGAAATAGATTTGTAAATATCTAATTGAGAGTTTATCAAGTTAATATCATCATATAACATATAATATGTAGCTAATGAGCTGGCAATACCCTCAAATGAAGAATTTGAACTAACAAATTGACTTTCTAATTTATTCATAATTTTTTGGTAATCTTTCTCGCTTATTAGGTTATTTTGAATTAAATTGATTTCTTCATCAATCTCGATTGATAAATCATCCATATTATTTTCTCCCATTGGAAGACAAAAAATAAAATACATACCATAATCTTCCATTCCTAAATTTGATGCTTGAGCTGCTAATGCCATTTTCTTTTCGTCAACAATTTTTTTATATAGTTTTGAGCTTTGGCCATCACTTAGATATGTAGAAATCATGTTTAAAACCCATGAATCTCTTTGATTTTGTGCAGGCGTTCTATAGGCATATATATAAGCTGGTATTTGAATATTTTTATCGAATGCTTGAACTCTTTTTGTTTCAACTATTGGACTTTCTTTTTCAAAGCTCCTTATTACATCATCTCCACTCGGAATTTCATCAAAATATTTTTTTATTAGTTCGAGAGTCTTTTCAATTTCAATATCTCCTGCAACAACTAATACAGCGTTATTGGGAATGTGATATTTTGCATTAAAATTTTGATAATCCTCTTCAGTTGCATTATCCAAATGTTCCATTTTTCCAATTACTGTACCTTTATAAGGATGTACTAAAAATAAATTTTCTAAAATTACTTCTAATAATTTACCGTATGGTTGATTTTCAGAGAGTCTTTTTTCCTCTTTAACAACTTCATTTTGAGTATCAATACCTTGCTGACTCACTTTAGGATGAAGCATCCTTTCCGACTCTAACCATAAAGCTATTTCTAATTTGTTTGATGGAAATATTTCATAATAATATGTTCTATCAGCAGATGTATTTGCATTATATCTTCCTCCATTAGAATTTACAATAATATCCCATTCTCCTTTTTCAATATTCTCAGTTCCTTCAAAAAGTAAATGCTCAAAAAAGTGTGCAAAACCAGTTTTATCAGGATCTTCATCCTTTGCTCCAATGTGATACATTACAGATGTTGCAACTACTGGTGCACTGTTGTCTTGGTGAAGAATAACGTGAAGTCCATTATCCAGATCGAACTCTTGAAAATTGACAGATTGACTATTTAATTGAAAGAATAATAGTGATAAAAATAATATTAAAATTAATCTCATCTTAAAAAAATTTAAATTGTTTGTTAATGTAAAAATTAGTTAATAAGTAAATTTATAAAAAAAAAAAGAAAGAATTACTTTGTAAAAATTAAATTTTACAGAGTAATCCATATTCATAAAAATTTATATCTTTTTACAATAACTATATAAAAATTAGAGTATAAAATTAATTTATACTCAAAAATTTAGAAAATATATTTCAAACCAACCGAAATATTTCTTCCCATTTCGTGAATACCC
>CEOF01018015.1_pt1 | contig 13917 bp, 8 predicted proteins | sample 361311 | NCBI WGS metagenome assembly CEOF01 (sample SAMEA2619667, study PRJEB7988) | marine metagenome | biome: marine biome (ENVO:00000447); feature: surface water layer (ENVO:00002042); material: "saline water (ENVO:00002010), including plankton (ENVO:xxxxxxxx)" | depth 5 m
TCAAAGAGGTTTTAGTAAAAGCAGGTGAAGAAGTCAAGACCGGGCAATTGTTGTTTAGAGTTAAACAATCAATAAATGAGCTCGGGTCCAGCAAAACAACAACTTCTGTAAAAGAACCTGAAACAAAAACAAAACAAAAGACAGGTCAAGATGAAATAAATCCAGTGTTCCCTTTTCCTCAGTCCTCGAATACTTCATCGGGGAATGTTTTTGCAAGCCCAGGTGTGCGCAGGCTATCTCGGGAGCTTGGTATAGATTTAACCAATATAAAAGGCAATGGACCAAAGGGAAGGATAACAAAAGATGATCTTCATTCCTACATAAAACATAAGTTATCAGTAGCAGATGAGGGGGTCTCTCCAAAAAACACACGACCCGAAATAGATTTTTCTGTTTGGGGTGAAGTTGAACTAAAGAAATTAACTAAAATTAATCTTATTACCGGGGAAAGACTGCAAAATGCATGGAAAGCTATACCCCATGTAACGCAGTTTGACTCAGCGGATATCACTGAGCTTGACCTCTTCAGAAAAAGCTTAAAAAAAGAGGCTGAAAAAAATAATGTAAGAATTACTTTTTTACCATTTTTAATGAAGGCGGCAGCACATGTGCTAAAAGAAATGCCTGCATTTAATAGCTCATTAGATCACACTGGGAAAAACTTAATCACAAAAAACTACTACCACTTAGGAGTGGCTGTTGATACACCCCAAGGGTTGACGGTCCCAGTTATTCGCGATGTTGATAAAAAAACCATAATTGATTTATCAAAAGAATTGATGGAAATAAGCGCAAAAGCTAGAGAAAAAAAATTAAAACCGGATGATTTAAAGGGAGGAACGTTCACTATTTCAAGCCTAGGGGGAATTGGAGGAACATACTTCACCCCAATTATAAATCCACCAGAAGTAGCAATTCTTGGTGTTTCAAGAAGTAAATGGGAGCCGATCTACAATAAAACCAAAGAAAATTTTATACCAAGATTGATTCTTCCATTCTCACTATCCTATGATCATATGGTAATTGATGGTGCTGCTGGAGCTACATTTACCTCTAAGTTTTCCTCGTTTATTGAAAACGTGAAAAATTTTTAAAATAAGAAATAAAAATTAATGAAAGAAAAAAATCATTTCGATATTGTTGTAATTGGTTCCGGACCGGGCGGATATGCTTCTGCTTTTCGTGCAGCAGATTTAGGCAAAAGGGTTTTGCTAATTGAGAGAGACAAAGACCTAGGAGGAGTTTGCCTTAACAGAGGATGTATCCCATCTAAAACTTTGCTTCATATATCTAAAGTTATCCACGAAGCAAAAGAGCTCTCACAAGCCGGGGTGAAGTTCTCCAAGCCAGAAATAAATTTAGGTAAAATTAGAGACCACAAAGATAAAATTATTTCTAAAATGAACTCTGGAATATCCCAAATGGCAAAAGCTCGAAAAATAGAGAGGGCTGAAGGTACTGCGATCTTTAATTCCAATGATGAAATTCAGGTATCTAATGATCAAATAACGCAAAAATTTTCTTTTAATCATTGCATAATCGCAGCAGGGTCTTCTTCTGCAATGATCCCGGGAATTCCAGAAAACGACCCCGATATACTTACATCAAGGACAGCTTTAGAATTGAACGAAATTCCTAAATCATTATTGATTGTTGGAGGTGGTATTATAGGTTTAGAGCTTGGGCAGGTTTATGCATCACTAGGTTCACAGGTGTCTATTGTAGAGTTTTTGCCCCACCTTATTTCAGGAGCTGACAGAGATATTGTAAAACCACTAGAACGAAGATTAAAAAACCAATTACATAAGATTATGCTTTCCTCAAAAGTAACAGAAGTAAAACGCGGGTCTGGGGGTTTATTTGCAACCATTGATGATGGGTCAGGCGTAAAGAAGCAAAATTATGATAAGATTTTAGTTGCAGTAGGTAGAAAGCCAAACACGAATACTTTAAAGATAGACAACACTACCATTGAATGTGATTCGAAGGGCTTCATTATAACAGATGATTTTAAAAGAACATCTGTAAAAAATATTTTTGCTATTGGGGATATAGCCGGAAATCCTTTGTTAGCACATAAGGCAACACATGAAGGGAAGGTTGCAGCAGAAGTAATCTGTGGACTACCAGCAGCCTTTGACTCAAGAGCAATTCCAAATGTGGTATATACAGATCCAGAAATAGCATGGGTAGGATTAACAGAAAATGAAGCTAAGGAAAGAAAAATAGACTATGAAAAAGGAGATTTTCCTTGGGCAGCAAGTGGCCGCGCGCAAGCCGTTGGAGCAGCGCAAGGGAAAACAAAAGTAATATTTGATAAAACCACAAAAAAAATTATCGGCTTAGGTATCGTTGGCTCTGGCGCGGGTGATTTGATTTCGGAGGGGGCTCTTGCAATAGAGATGGGTTCAGATGCTGAGGATATTAGTCTCACGGTTCACCCTCACCCAACACTGAGTGAGTCTGTGGGTCTAGCATCAGAAATTGTTGAAGGAACGATAACAGATCTGTATCTTCCAAAAAGAGAAAGACCCTAAAATGAAAAAACTTTTATCCATTGTTTTTATCCTTAGCTCAATTCTTTACTCTCAAGATGCAAAAGAGCAAAAGACCGACGGATCGAAAGAAGAAAGACAAACTGAAGCATCAAACCCAAAAACAATCACAGAGTTCATAAAGGGTAAAAAAGAAATTTCAGGTTTAATTACTCTTTATCAGGATACGCTATCTGGGAAACTTTCTATGGTTATTTCCAATGATCAAATTGGGAAAGAATTTATTTATTTTGTTCATGGTATAAATGGGCATCCAAACGCTGGTGTTCATGCGGGGGATTATAGAGGATCAAAAATCATTACCTTTAATAGCTATTTCAATCGGGTAGAGCTTGAGGTTCAAAACCAATCATTTTATTTTGATCCTGAGAATCCTCTTAGCCGTTCTGCTGATGCTAATATTGCTACGGCCATATTAGCATCAGAATTAATTTTAGCAAAATCAGATAGTGCTGTGGTTATTAATGTGGATAATATGCTTCTTACAGAAGCGTTACACCAGATTACCAGAGGCGTAAGTCCGAATAGTGCAAATAAAAATCAGTTTAAACTAGGAAAACTAATTAAAGATCGTTCAAAGTATGTTCAATTAAAAAATTATCCCGAAAACACAAGTGTTTCAGTTCAGTATGTTTACAGCAATCCAACGCCAACAAATTGGGGTACTGATGCAGGTCTTACTGATGCAAGATCAGTAAATGTTACCCTTCAGCATAGCTTCATAGCTGTCCCAGATAATAAATATACTCCACGCTTTGCAGACCCAAGAATAGGCTTTTTTACTACCCAGGTAACCGATATGACGGAACCTGAAGATGTTACGCCGTACCGAGACTTGATGCATCGTTGGAATTTAAAACAAAAACATCCAGAACAATTTGTATCTGAACCTGTAGAACCAATAGTTTGGTGGATTGAAAACACAACTCCGCACGAATTCAGAGATGCAATTAAAGATGGTGTCTTAGCCTGGAATAAAGCATTTGAAAAAGCAGGTTTTAATAATGCCTTAAAAGTTAAGGTTCAAGCAGATACCGCAACTTGGGATGCAGGAGATATTAGATATAATGTTATAAGATGGACTTCTTCGCCAAACCCCATGTTTGGAGGTTACGGACCTAGTTTTGTAAATCCCAAGACTGGTCAAATTCTAGGTGCAGATATTATGCTTGAATATGTTCACTTTACAAATCGTGTGAAGTATGAGAGATTGTGGAGCCCCTTCGTTGAAGGAGTGGAAAGCCAGACAGAAAATCATTGTGCTCAAGGAGTTAACAAGCAGCATGGGAATATTTTTGCTGAAATGACTCTCAAGTCACTTGGGAGATTTTCTTCTTTTGAACAGCGCAGACTTTTATATGAGGCAATGGTTAGCTTAGTTATGCATGAGATTGGACATACTCTAGGGCTTAACCATAATTTTCATGGAAGTTACTTTCATAGTCTAAATTCCGTACATGATCGAAATATTACAGAGTCTAAAGGCCTCATGTCATCTGTTATGGATTATGATGCAGTTAACATTGGCAAACAAAACAACTGGGTGGGGCAATATTATTCAACAGCAGCAGGTCCCTACGATATTTGGGCCATACAGTATGGATATACTCCTCCATTGAAAAATCCTTTAGATGAGATTGCGCGAACTAGGCAGTTACTAAATCAATCCACCAAAATTGAGTATGGCTTTGGTAATGATGCAGATGATATGAGATCTCCTGGGAAAGGGTTAGACCCGAGGATAATGATCTACGATATGAGTTCAAATCCATTAGGGTATGCACAAGAAAGAATCGACCTAATACGTTCTTTATACGAAACTCTTAGGTCAAGATATGAAAATGAGTCTGAATCATACCACGCCTTTACGGATGCATTTTATATACTTAATAGAGAACATCGAAATTCTTCCTCTGTTATTTCTCGTTATATTGGAGGCCTCTATATGGATCGTTCTATGGTAGGGCAAGATGATCGCGACACGCCATTTATTGCGATTGACAAAGACACACAAAAATGGGCAATGACTCTACTAAACAAATATGTTTTTTCTCCAAATGCTTTTGATATTCCTGAGAATGTATACAACCACCTTCAGTGGGAACGAAGAGGGTTTAGTGGAACAAAAGATCATAAAATTCACGACCAAATTTTAGATATTCAAAAAAACATATTTGATCAACTACTTCATATAAATGTTTTGAAGAGAATTTCTGACTCAGGCCTCTATGGAAACACTTACAGCCTATCAGATATGTTAAGAGACTTAACCAATTCTTGTTTCGCTGTCGATGCAGCTAGTAATGTTTCTTCCATAAGGCAAAACTTGCAAATTGAATATACTGAGCGCCTAATTAAAATAGTTTTAAATAAAAATAAGATTAAATATGATCATCTTTCTGTCTCTGCAGCTCATTCTAGCTTGAATAATATTATAAAATATTCATCAAAAAAATATAACGTCGATGCTTCAACAAAAGCTCATAGAGAATATTTGCTTTATCGTATTTCTGAAGCATTAGACACTTAAAAATAATAGGAGATATTATGAAGTCCGTATTATTGGCATTAATTGTTGCCACGGCGGTTAGTTGTGTTGATAAACCAAAAAAAAAGGAACTAATGAAACACCCTCTGGATAAATCCAAAACAAGAAAAATAGTACTGGGGAATGAATTGAAAGTATATTTATTGTCTGACCCTGATTTAAATTTAGCTTCAGCGTCATTAAGTGTTCGGGCGGGGTCTCTTGATAATCCGGAATCGAGGATGGGTTTAGCTCATTTTATTGAGCATATGTTTAAAATGGGTACAAAAAAATATCCAAACCTAGATGAGTTTAATACATACCTGACATCAAACGGAGGTTATTATAACGCCTACACAGCCAGAGACCATACCAACTATCAGTTTCAAATTTTTCCCCATGCAATGGAAGGAGCCGTTGATCGGTTTGCGGATCGTTTTGTGAATCCATTATTTCCAGAAAAGTACGTCAATAAAGAAATAAATGCTGTACACTCAGAACATCAAAAAAACATTATGAATGACTACTGGAGAATATTTAGAATTTCAACTTTTTTAGCAAGAGATAACCATCCAGCAAAAAAGTTTCAAACAGGTAATCTAGAAACGTTAGGTGATGTGAGTCGCGAGGAGGTTATATCCTTTTTCGAAGATTACTACAGTTCTAATCAAATGGCACTGAGCATTCTAAGCACCCAGTCTTTGGACATAATGGAGAAATGGGTTAGAGAACACTTTTCAATGTTGCCCAATCGAAACTTAAAGAAAAGCATTTATCCCAGTGACGTTTATGAAAAGAAAGAGACTTTTCGTTTGGTCTCCATCGACCCAGTGAAAGATATTAGAGAGCTAAACCTTACTTTTCCTCTTCAAGGAATAAGAAGTTTATACAAAAGTAAACCAGGGCGTTTAATAGGATATATTTTGGGTAATGAGGGAAAAGGAAGTCTTCTATCATATCTTAAAGGTAAAAACTGGGCTACAACGCTATCAGCTGGCGCTAGCTCAGAAACAGATTCTTATGGAGATGCAACTGTTAATATTGGGCTCACAGAAACAGGCCTAAAAAATTATAAAAAAGTAATTAAATCAACTTTTATGTATATCAATCTTATGAAAGATGAAGGGTTTAACAAGACTGCCTTTGAAGAGATGAGAGCAATGGCCGAGTTAGAAGAAATTTATTCGAATAAAGGCGAGGGAGCCAATCGAGCAATAAATTTAGCAAATGAAACACTTTTTTATCCCCTAGAGGATGCAGGAAGAATTAATTACATATATGGAGATTATGGTTCAACGTCATATCAAGAAGTGTTAGATCAGTTGACACCAGATAATATGATGGTATTTCTTATTGCTAAGGGATTAAAAACAGACAAAAAAGAATACTTTTATCAGGCTCCATATAGTTACACCGAAGATGAAAAGTTTTACAAGGAATTGATTGATTTACCTAAAGAAAGAGATTTGCTTATGAGGGAATCAAACCCATTCATTCCAAAGTTTGCATCATTGCCAGATCGTGAAATTGATTTTAATAACGTACCAGATATTTTGTTAAATACAGAGGGAGAAAAAATTTATTTTGGACAAGACAAAGAATTTTTAAGACCAAAAGGAGTAATGACTTATAAAATATTTTTTCCTAAGGAGAAGATGAGCCCAGTGTTTAGAACAAAATTGAAATTTTATATTTCATGTGTTAACGAATCCCTGAATGAAATTGCATATCCTGCTAAAGAAGCAGGCCTGAACTATGCAATTACCGATGGATATGAGGGTGTTTATATAACAGTTAGTGGGTATCGTGAGTCATCTATAAAATTATTAGAAACATTAATTAATCATCTCATTTCTCCAAAACTAAATGAAGAGCAATTTTCTGGTATAAAAGATAAAATCACAAGGGAATATCAAAATTTTTATTTATCCGATGCATGGAGAATTGTAAGAGATCAGACAGAAAGAATTTTTAGAAATGTATATTATAGTCCCGATGAAATGCATCAAAATGCAAAAAATGTATCCTTGAGCCAAATCCTAGATTTTTCTGATGTGATCTTTAAAAATACGTTTATAGAAGGGCTAGTCTTTGGGGACTATACAAAAGAGGAAGCTAAAAAATCCCTCGAAATTTTAAAGAAAGGATTAAGCACCAGCCCAATTAGTAAAGAGTCTTCATTCCAAGTTCGTTATCTCAATCAATTAGATCCAGAGAAGATTCAAGCAATCAGTAAATTAAAAGTAAATAATTCATGTTTCTGGAGAGAGTACTTCCTTAGTGATGATAGTTATGAGAGCCAAGCTATTTCTAGAATTATAAACCAAGCAATTAATAGACCATTTTTTACAGAAATGAGGACAAACCAACAACTTGGTTATATTGTTTGGTCTGGAGCTCAAAGGAGAGACGATTCTCAATATTTATATTTTATCATACAATCAGGAGTTTATCCGGCCGATCAGTTGAATAGTAGGGCTCAAAAGTTTATTAAAACAATTCCAGATATGGTCGGTCAAATTAAGCCTGACCTTTTCGAAAAATATAGGCAATCTGCAATTGATGACTTAGAGAAAAAACCTAAAAGTATATATGAGCGTGCCATGATGCATAAAAATACAGTTTTTGAATTTGATGGAGATTTTGATCGAGACAAAAAAATTATTGAAGCACTCAAAAAGGTGAAACAAGAAGACATTGTCAAATCTCTTAAATTATCTATTGGTAATGATACCCATAAAATGATTAACAGCTTAGGTTTTGCTAATAGCCATGAAAACAAATCAAATCTTCAAAGTGGGGTCGATAATATTCAAATATGGAAAAATAATAGAACCTACGATTGAAAAATGCCTGAAAAAATAATCCTTATCGCGGCAGTTACTGTTGATGGGTTTATTGCCAGGCATAAAAATGAAATAACCTCCTGGTCAAAAGACCTTCATTTTTTTAAAAAGCAGACTATGGGGTGCCCATTAATTATGGGAACTAATACTTTCAATACAATTAAAAAAGATTTAGTTGGTAGAGAAATGATTGTAATGAATCGCAACCAGAAACCAGAGAACATCTTGTCAACTCTTAGTACTGATATTTGTTATATAATTGGAGGAGGAAAAACATTTTCAAGATTCTCGAAATTTTATACCCATATCTATATAACTCCTCACCCTTATATTTTCGGGAAAGGAATTCGTTTGTTTTCAGATTTGATTGATGAAATTCCCATTCATTTTTTTAAAATTATAGAGATAGATAAAAAAATGGGGATTTATCAGTACCAGTATAAAGTATCTAATTAAGTGTTCTGGTTTTTAATAAAATCATGTTTTATTACATCTTTTTGTTTAGGACTAAATGCAACATCTGGAGGTGTGTTGTCTAAAAATCAAGCTTATATGAATGTACACCACTACGATCTCCGATTAGACCTTGACACCGAAAAGAAAATTATTGGGGGTAATGTAAAAATCACTTTTTCACTTAAGAAGAGCCCAAGGAAACTAGAATTTGATTTGCTTAATACCTACCGTGTTTCAAATACGTTGGTTAATAACAAACCTATGGTTTTTTATCAAAGGGGAAATAAGTTATACATTGAGCACGGAGGTCTAGCCAACAAAAACCAGCATGAGGTAAAAATCACTTATTTAGGGAAACCCCCTGTTGCAGTAAACCCACCCTGGGAAGGAGGGATAACCTGGAGCAATTGTGAATATGGATATCCGTGGGTTGCGATCTCATGTCAAAAAAACGGAGCTCACATATGGTATCCGTGCAAAGAGCACCCAAGTGACAAAGCAGATAGCGTTGATATTTACGTAACAGTTCCAAAGCCTCTTAAGGTTGCAAGCAATGGAACATTGCAAGGCGTGATTGATAAAAGTCATTATAAGCAGACATGGCATTGGAAGACATCTTATCCAATAAGCCCATATAACGTTAATTTTACTGTTGGGAACTTTGAGGTTATCTCCAAAAGAGCAGTGGTTATGAATGATCCCCTTTACATAGAATATTTTGTTTTGCCAGAATCAAGAAAAGGAGCAGATGGTCTTTTAGAAAAAGCTGAAAAATATCTTACATTTTATTCAGAAACTTTTGGACCATATCCCTGGCAAAAAGAAAAATTAGGTTTAGTTGAGACACCATATTGGGGGATGGAGCATCAAACAATTATAGCCTATGGAAACAAATATCAAAATACAATCCTAGGGTATGATTTTTTATTATTTCATGAAATGGGTCACGAATGGTGGGGAAATTACTTAAGTGTCTCTGACTGGGCAGACTTTTGGATTCACGAGGGTTTTGTCACATATTCAGAGGCGTTGTACATCGAAAAAGAATTCGGTTTAGGAGCATACCATACATTTATTAAAAACCGTTGTAAAGAAAACATAAAAAATGATATTCCAATAGTTAATGACAGACCAACAAAAATGGATTACTATAAGGACAATGACGTTTATTATAAAGGAGCTTTTGTTTTACATATGCTTCGTTACCTTTTAGGGGACGATTTAATGAAACGTTCACTTAAAGAATTTTTAAGAACGCCAAAAGAGAAACCTAATAACCAAACAACAACTAAAGAGTTCATGTCATTTCTGGAAAATAATTCTGGGATTGAATTAGACCTTTTTTTTAAACAATATGTTTATGGGAAAGAGTATCCTACATTAAACATGAGAGAAAAAATTTATCATAACGGTAAAAAAAAATTTATTGAACTTTGGTGGTCTGAAACCGGATTTGAGTTACCTGTAGAGGTTAGATACCAAGGAAACTTTGCTCTGGAAACGGTATCTGTCATAGTCACTGAAAAAATTAGCGGGATATCAATTCCAGCAACATCGAATCCGCAAATTGACCCGAATAATTGGTTATTATTTAATACTAAAATTCATTAAGGTAGTATGGAACTAGGAAACAGTTTTTAAGGTGAATAGATGAGGCTACATAAAAAAATTTTGCTTGTCTTTATTTTTTTATCTATGGTATCAATATTCTGGTTCTTTAGTTGGTTAGATCATCCTATCCCGATATATAAGGGAGAAATAAATCTAACAGGTTTAAATCAGCCTGTCGATGTTTACTTCGATAAATGGGCAGTCCCCCATGTATTTGCCCAAAATGAAAGTGATTTGTTTTTTGCCGCAGGATATTTGGCAGCGAGGGAAAGACTGTTTCAACTTTCTACCGTTGCATTCGCTGTAAGAGGGGAGCTTGCATCAGCACTAGGGGATGAATATTTATCAACAGATATTTATTTAAGAACATGGAGGATACACAATACTGCACAAAAAATGGTATCTATAATGGATCATAAAAAGAGAGGAATTTATAATTCTTTTTGTAATGGGATTAATTATCATATTAAGGAAGCAAGAAAAGATCTTCCAATTGAATTTAAAATCTTAGGAATAAAACCACCTCTTTGGGATCCTAGCGTTGTTGCTGGCTATGAGAGGATGATGGCTCATGAAATGCAAGGTTCTTGGGAGCCAGAGATAGTATATGGTGCAATCGCATCTTACTTTGGCCAAAAGAAATTATCCGAAATTATTCCCGGCTATCATAAGGATAAACCAACTATAGCAGAAGTTGATTTTAAAGAATTCAAACCTGTCTTTGATTCAATTATTAAAGAAGAGTTTTCACTGCGAAATATTTTTGGTAGAGAAAATGCTGATATTGGCTCCAACAATTGGGTTATTGCAGGATCAAAGACAAAATCAAATAAACCTATTTTGGCAAATGACCCTCATTTAGCATTTTCTCAGCCTTCTCGTTGGTTCGAAATGCATTTAAAGGGAGGTCGATTTAACGTTTCAGGTGTCTGTTTAGCAGGCATACCCGTTCCCGTAATTGGACAGAATGATGACGTGGCATGGGGATTTACAAACACCATGGTAGATGATGTTGATTTTTTTATAGAAACGCTAAATCCAAAAAATAAAAATGAATACGAATATGATGGAGCCTGGAAACCAATTACTATAGTTGAAGAAAAAGTTCCTCTAAAAAATGGCAAAGATACTACGATCACGATCCGCCTTACGCATCATGGACCGATAATTAGTGATATCCACGGGTTACTAAAAAGCAACAAAAATGCCATCTCAATGTCTTGGACGGGTCACTGGATAACCTCTGAAATGGATGCCTGGATAGATGTAAATCTAATGAAAGATTGGGATGATTTTTCGGAAGCCTTAAGAAACTTTGGAGTACCAGGTCAAAATATTGTGTATGCAGATAAAAAGGGAAATATCGGCTGGAGGCCAGCGGTATTCATTCCAATAAGGAAAGAGGGGTTTAGCATGATCCCTAGACCGGGGAATAAATCTGAATTTGATTGGAAGGGAAGAGTCCCATATAATGAAATGCCATATTTATTTAATCCGCCTCAGGGTTTTATATCGACTGCTAATAACAAAATAATTGGTGACGAATTTCCCTATTATATTAGTGGACTATGGGCTGACCCGAGCAGAGCAGAGCAAATCAAATATCGATTGGATACACTTAAAAATGCAACAGTAGAAGACATGAAAAATATCCAATTAGATCTAAAGTCAAGATTTTCTCTTGAAATTAAGCCGCATATTATTGATTCTCAAAAAGGGTCTGAGACAGGGAATCTGGAAAGAGCATTTTCATATTTAGAAAACTGGGATGGCATTGAAGGTGTAGACTCTCAAGCCGCACTTATTTTTCATGCGTTCATGAGGTGTTTGACAAAAAATATATACGGAGATGAGCTTGAGCTTTTGGGGGAAGATTATTTAATTGCATACAGTGGGTTAAAATATTTAGTCCATAGAAACATAAGAGAGATTTTAAATGGGAAGGAATCTTCCTGGGTTGATAATATACAAACAAAAAATAAAATAGAGACGACAAGGGAAATAATTTATCTTTCTATGATCAACGCTGTTGAAGAAATTGAAAATAAGTATGGGATCAATCACACAAATTGGAAATGGGGTGATGCCCATTCAGTTACCCACCCACATATGTTATCGGAGATTTCAATTTTAGACAAGATTTTCCAATTAAGTGTGGGCCCATATCGATCAGGTGGTTCTGATAAGACACCTAATGCTGGCGGTTATTCGTTCCGGAATCCGTACAACCAAACATCTGGGGCATCTATGAGAAGAATTGTTGACTTTTCTAATTTGAACGAAACCCAATTTATTTTACCAACAGGACAATCTGGAATCCCCTCTAGCCCGTATTATAAGGATCAAGCAGATATGTATCATAAAGGAGAATACAGAACAACGCGGTTTAGTGAAGCATACATCAGAAAGAGTGATGATTTTAGAAAACTGATACTGAACCCATAATGTTAATTTTTTTAACTTTTTTGTTAATTTTCTTTTTTCTTTTACGCCACAGATATTTTTGGCACGCAAGATCTTGGGATTTTTACAAAAAGGGAGAGTTATCATTTTTTGCACATAGAGGTTGTACTGACATTGCACCAGATAATACTATAGCCTCTTTTGTGGATGCTGTAAAAAAAGGGTTCAATAGTATCGAAATGGATGTTTGCAGTTTAAAAGATGGATCTATTGTGTGTTCGCATAACTTTGATTTAGAAAAAGAAACAAATGGAACAGGGTTGGTGAATCAAAAATTGTACGAAGAAATAAAAAACTATGAAACTGGAGTATATACTCATCCTAAGAATAAACAAAAAATTCCACTTTTAATAGAGGCTATAAAAATCATTCCAGAAAATATTTTGTTAAACATCGAAATAAAATGTAAAACAATTTATGATTTCTCAACTGTGAGAAGTTTTATAAAATTTTACAACAACAATTTAAAAAAGCATAAGGTTGTTGTTTCTTGTTTTAACCCTTTAGTCGTGTTGTATATGAGAATATTTTCTCCACAGATCAGCTTAGCCCTTTTAGCAGAATCAGAAAGAATGGCGAATTTCTCGATTTGGTTCCATCCAGACTTTTTACATCTAGAAGCATCACTAATTAGTAAAGAAAAAATCTCATACTTTAATAAATATGGTATAGGAGTTGTTGCATGGACGGTTAATAACTTGCCAGCAGTTGATTGGTGTAAAAATTTAGGAACAGTAGGGATAATAACCGATAATTCAAAAGTAATGGAGATGTGTAATGAATGAAATAAATGTACAAGAACTAAACAGAATGCTTGATAATAGAGAAGACTTTATCCTGTTGGATGTAAGAGAACATGCAGAGTTTGAAGTGGCAAGAATTGATGGAGCTACTCATATTCCAATGAGTATGTTAATTGGAAGATTAGAAGAGCTTGATAAGAAAAAAAGGATCATAGCGATATGTCACACTGGAATGAGGTCGATGCAGGTTTGTATGTATCTAAAAAATGAGGGGTATGACATGACTAATCTCCTTGGGGGAATTGATGCATGGTCAAAAGAGATTGATAAAAATGTAAAAATATATTAATAGTAAAATAGACCCCAAATTTTCACTAAAAGTTTTGTGACTTCTAAATACAATAATAACAATTAACTATAAATTTTTAAAAATTTTTTTTCGATTTTAAAATTGTTGTATTAATTAGTAAGACAACAAAAATAAACAGTTTTTATATAATCAAAAATTCATTTTATATCTTAATAAAAACTCTTTTAATATAAGAAATATTAACCAGGACCACATTGGCAAATAAGTTTTAAAAGTTATAATCCCTAAATATTTTAAAAAACGAAATACGTTAAAAAAAACATAAAAAGTTTTTAAAAAAATATAGAAAGAAAATCGTCGACACTTTCAAATAAAATTATTTTTATTATTTAAAGATTAAAAAAAA
>CEOF01088118.1_pt1 | contig 13887 bp, 1 predicted proteins | sample 361311 | NCBI WGS metagenome assembly CEOF01 (sample SAMEA2619667, study PRJEB7988) | marine metagenome | biome: marine biome (ENVO:00000447); feature: surface water layer (ENVO:00002042); material: "saline water (ENVO:00002010), including plankton (ENVO:xxxxxxxx)" | depth 5 m
ATCTACTCCATCCTGACCCTTGTAGAAGAATATATCAACTTTATCGTGATCATTTGCACCAGGAGAAGATTCACCTGAAGGTGCTTCTATAAATGAGAATGTAGTTCCACCTTGGAATTGATAAGATTCACCAGGTTTCTGCAATACTCCGTTAACAAATATTAGTAATACAGCATCCAAATCTATTAAAGATGATAATGAATCTGTATCATCTTTTTCAAAACTTAAAAGTTGACCATTAAAGAATAATGGAAATCTTTTTCTCGAACCATTTTGTAAATTACGAATACTATCAATGAAGTCTATTTCACCAAATTGCCATGCTGAGAATTGATCATTAAATATTTGTAATACTTCTAATTCAAATTCTTGTATTGGTGATGTTAAATGCGAAGCTGTAACTAAACCAACTGGTTTAAATTTATCACCAATCTTGAATGAATGACCTTCTCTTGCTATCTGGAAGTTTGATATTTCAAAAGTAGTTGAACCTATTCCGACTGTGGTTTTTGCTGCACTTACTTGAACATCTATCAATAAGTTTGAACCTGTTTCTGTAGTTGCACCTTGACCTAAACGTGACACTCCTACTATTGGTAAATTGTCATAATTCGGTTCAGGAATTATTATCTCTGGATTAACGTAACTTGTTCCAGCAGATACGATATTAAATGCTAATGTTCCACCAACTCCGACAGTTGCGGTTACGTTTGCACCAGTTCCTCCTCCACCACCTTGTCCAACGAAAAATGTTACTGTATCAATAGTAGTTGCACCAATACCAGTCATTATACCTGCAAATGGATCTTTCCCACCAACCCCATCAGTGTGGGTGGCTCTTGTTTTAGATACATCACGAGGATAAGGATGATTAGAGAAGAAGTTATCTTTGGAGCATTTAAATGTCAATCCACCAGTATCAATACCAATTGAATCGCTTGTAGTAAATGTATGATTAGGTATTGTAAGTATTAAATTACCTGTATGTGATATGTAATTAGCATTTGTAGCAGTAAAGGTTAGACCCGCAAAATTAGTTTTCTTGATTGATCCTGGACTTGAACTTACAAATCTATGCTCATATGCTTGGTCAGTTACACCAATAGAAACTGAACCACCACGATATCCTGAACCAAATGTTAAATCTTCAAAGAACTCAAAAGTATTACCTCCACCAGTATAAACCCAATTTTGAGTTTGAATACCTGCTTTAACTTCAAATGTTCTATCAGATACAATACCAACTACAAATAAAGATCTATCATGATTTGTAAATAATGTTGCTCCAACACCAGTTATATTAAAGTTTAAATTCTTTAATTTAACCATATTCGGTCTCTCTAGTCCAAATCCATGAACACTGTTAGTAGTAACTGTAATGATACCAGATGCGTTATCATATATCGCAGTTTGAATACCAAGACTAAATTTTGATGAAGTTCCAATACCAACTATGCTTGTTAATCCACCAGCACTATTTTTAAGTGCTTTTACTTTTGCACCTTGTAATGGAGCATATCCAAGACCAGGTGTAGATCCAAGAGAAACAATAATACCTCCTCTTGGAACTTGATTTTGATTTATATCTGACTCTGAAACAATAAATTCTCCATTTGTAGATGTGATGCCAGTGAATTGAACAGTAGATACACCAGCAGTAGCATCGCTAATAAATTCATAATTATTACCTATATTATTAGATGTTAATGGAGTTTGAAATACACCATTTATGAATAGTACACCGTTTCCTACTCCTATACCCGCAGCAGTATTAGCACCACCAACAGTAAGATTATATGTCTTACCGATACCAGTAAACACATCTGATATATCATCAAATAACATATTAGTAGTGTAATCACTTCTTAAGAAAGTTCTACCACTATAATCTGCCTTTACAAATGGTAAATTTGTATCGTCTCTTCTCGCTCTAGTATTTCCTTTTGGTGGATCTGTAAAGAATACTCTACTATCAACAATGTTGAATGAACCTCTATGTACCCTGACAGATGTTCCAGATGATATACCCGCTGCTGCTATACCTAATTGACCTCTCCTAACCTTTACAGTCGGTAGAGTAGCAATACCTAGTGATACATCAGTCGCATCATTTATAGTCCCTGTAGGTGTGCTTGAGAAACCCACTTCAGTGACATTCATAAATTCATCACCAATTTTTAAAATATCAGAAGTAGTGATTGAACTAATACCACTCAAAACAAATTGTGTTATTCCTACACCAACACTAGCTTGATGTGTAAATCCATCAAACACACCAAATTCATGTGATATTGAAGTAAACGTCACTGGTTGTTGAACTACACCATCGAGACCTATCATTGTTTTTGACAACTGTTTTGCCATCGCTAATTTGTGAGCATTACCAGCACCACTACTAGTAAATGTAACTGCTGCACCTGTGGCAACATATTCAGGACGAGTAAATATTTGGAATTGATTTTCATCAATAACTTTGGCAAATACAGTGCTAGGTAAGATTGTGGTCACTACACCAGCTATATTTGCTGTAGAACCTATTGAAACTGCTGTGGGTGTAATTCCTATAAATGTTGTATCTGGTGTATAAATTAATTGCTCATTAGTGCTAAAGAAGTGATTTGGTATATTGAATACACCAGTAGATTTAACAAGACCAACTCCATCAGTTACTGAATTGATTCCAGCGGGATTGAATGTCTTTGAATAGATTGGAGTTCCCTCATGAGTTAACTCAAAATCTTTTTTATTTGCTCTTAATCCACTTAAACCATCATAAGATGAAAGGAATACTTTTTGAGATACAGAACCGTAAACTAATTCTGGTGGAGTATTTGAAAAATCATTCTCAGTATATAATACTTGATTGTATGATTGTACCTCTATAAAAGATTGAACTATTGGATCAGGATGGAATCTTAGAAGTATATCATTTCCTACAATTTCACCTCCAAATGTTCCGATACCTGAAGTTGAACCAGCAGAAACAAAAGGATATTGAACTGTTAAAATATCGTCAGCATCTCTAATAGCTAATACTTGATGTATAGCAGATGTCTCTCCATAAGAAACTCTTACTAATGATTTTGCAGATGTATCTAAAGTTTTATTTAAAGTTGCGTATGTTATTGTACTTGCTGTTCCAGTGGCATAATTAGCTTCAAGTCTTACACTTCTCTCAGCTCCTACGGGTTGACCACTAACAGAAAATCTATAATTACCTGCACCTGAAGTTGTAGTTCCTAATCCAACTATATTTGTTCTTACCTCAAAATCATTGACAGTATCATTAATAACTTGTAATTTTATTTTATCACTCTCAAAAATAGCGGTTATTATACCAACAGCAGAATTACTGAAACCTGGTAGAGTATCAATATAAGTTTGTGCTATTGTTGTATCTGTTCCATCAAAATCAACAACTACTTCATTATAATTTATTTCTTTACTAATACTATCTTGAACAAAAATATTTGCAAATAAACCATTAAAATCAGTTTTAGGAAATTCTGCTATTGTAGTTGTTGCTCCACTGCCAATACCAGCGTTTATACCTGACAAATCTACATGACCGATTGCATTAGAACCTGACTTAACTAAATCAGTATTAAAATCAGTTTTAAGAACTTTAATATTATGATCTTTTGTAAATTTTTCGGTAGGAGTAAATATGAGATTTTTTATACCACTAGCATTTACTTCTGTAGAAAAATCTCCCAACTTCAATGTTGTAAAATCTGTTGTTTTTTCTAAAAGATATGCATTGTCAGTTGTGGTTAGAGTAACTAATTCTGAAAGTTGTGCATCTTGAGTATCAGGATCGACAATTTGAATAAGGTAGTTTCCAAAATCTTCATTAAGTTCCTCAATAATTACATTATTTTCTTGGAATCCAGTGCTTGAAAATTTAGTGCTTATATCATCGTGAATTAATACTCTATTTGTTTTACATTTAGTAAAGTCTGTTAAAACTTTATTAGACAGTTCAACGAATTTAGAGGTTTTAGTTCTAGTGTCGTAATCTCTTGCAAAATCAAAATTATTGATAGCATCGACTCTTTGCTTATCCTCTAATCCCAAAACATTATTAATATCAAGAACTACCAAGTCCTTTGTCATTGCAGTGGTTCCTATACCAACAGTTACTTTACTTTCTATTGATGTATCTGCAAAATTCTTTAATCCAGCAGGATGAACTAATCTATTAACTGGATTAACAAACTTATCCCACTCAATAGAACTTTTAACTGTATATGATAAATTTTGATAATAATTATTATCTGGTGTTACCTGATAGTCTTCATTTAATTTACCAATATCATCTAACCATCCATATTCTTGACGATTTGAAAAATCAGTTTTGAATCTTGCTTTATTTTCTATAATACTTGCAATTTCAGCTGATACACCACTAGATCTTCCTAATATTCTATCACCACTCTTTATTTCAAAGAGTCCATCTAATTTTATATAATCATCTCTTATTTCGACAACAGATAAATCACTTATTTCTCCATTCACAAGAATTTTTTCACTGAGTTCAAAAATACCTCTTGATAACTTAGGTTCTAAAATTGGATAATTATTTTTATTGACTATATTCGCATAACCAGACTGGAATGTTTTTGCAATACCAGGATTCGTTGTCAAACCTGCTAAATTAAATTTAAGGATAGCTTGTGTGCCCCCAATATAGTCTTGAATAGTAAAGAATTCATAATTATAATTCTCAGAATTAAATCCATCACCTCCAATAGTAGTATCTCCAGATATGCCTCCTTGTGTCGCACCAACACCAGTTTCACCAAGTCTCTCTATACCTTCAACAAATATTTTATCACCGATAGCAAATGGTTGAGGATCTACAAACCCATTCATAGGTGTTTCAAGAAAACAGGTAACTAAACCAGAACTACTTGATTGTATCGATCCAATACCAACTCCATTTGAATTATTAACTGCAATAATCGTATGATTTACAGAATCTAAACCTGTAACAGGTGCTAATACTTTTACATCGGATATGGTTTGATTAGGTGTAATCGCAACTATTGAATTTGTATCTACAACTTTACCTGATGTTGGATTAAATACGATTAAGTTAGGTGCATTAATATAATTGGTTCCACCATCAACAATAGTAACTGTATCAATAATATCAAGATTATCAACATTGACTACTGGTGATATGAATGCCTCTGGACTTAGAGTTTTATCTGAAGAATATTCATAACCAATATTAACTATTCTAGTTTCTTTAATTCTTCCAATTGAAGTTGAAACTGCTACTATATTTGCATTTTTACCATTAATGCTTGTTACAGATTTAAATTTGGGTAATTCTTTATAATTAAATCCACCTGATAATATTTTTAAATCTTTGATAGAACCATTAACATTATTAGATTTGGTTGAATATTCTAATTTTTCACAGTCAGTGTTTAAATAAGTGGTTAATTCTGGAACTTTTGGTGAGAAGTTAAAAGTATTACTTGTTACATCAAATATTCTATATTCACCATTATAAACACTATCAACAAATCTAATTTCTGAGTAATTTTGAACCTCAGTATCAGAAGTACTTATATACCCTCCTTTAGATAATCCATAGTATAATTTTTCGGGGGTAGACTTAGAGAATTGTACTATTAACTCTGCACCAGTAGTTCCAACAGTTCCAACACCAGTAACATTGAAATTAGTTGAATCTTGTGAACTTAAATATTCATTTGTTAAATTTTTATCATAAAATAATTTAAAATCAGAATCTGACAAAGTTGTACTTGATAAATCAAAAGTTAATTTTGAATTCTTTACAATATTAATTTTTGGATTAATTAAGGATATTGATTGATTTGCACCACCTGTGTTAGCAGTTATTAATACAGTCTTGACTGGTGTAGAGTTTAAATCTGATGAAGTTTCTGCTAGTTGAAAATATCTATCGTTAATTTTATTTACAAAATAAGAACCTGTGGATAATCCAGTTGCATAACCATCATAGAAAATTCTATCACCTGTCTCTAATCCATGATTGGAAATATCAATTTGATTTGTTTCAACATCAGCAGCAGCAAAATTAACAGGATTTATTAATAATTTTTCATATTCAGAATTGTAATTAACAGATATAGGATTTGTTGTTCCAATACCCACAGATAGATTTGGAATTACATTCATCTTTATAATATCACCTTCAAGAAGACCATGAGATGTAGTGTCTGCAGCAGATACATTGGTAGTTACCGTTGTGGTTACTTTATCAATATCACCTATAACTTGTGTAAAGTCTGTCTCAAAGAAATATGTGCCAGAGTTAATACCAGTAGTAGAACCTTTTGAATAGAAATATAAACCATCACTTGTACTACCGATTCCAACTCTAGTTGTTAAAATTCCAATGTAATCTTCACCTTTATCAATAATATAAACATCGAGAGAATCATTTCCCACATGTGGAACCTTAAATTCAGATACGTTAGGTGTACTACCAACATCAAATCTATTTGCACCACTTCTCTTATTTAATTTAACTTTTTGACCAGTTTTGAATGGATGATTAGGTATACGTATTGCTCTTGTTGGTATTGAGACATTTTCTTTAATTTCTCCTACAACATATTCTACTGTTGTTGCACTTCCAGGTGTAGTACCTAGTCCAACTGATTGAGGTCCATTAAAATAAATTATATCATTTGTTTTTGATTCAAACTTTTTAGTTTTTACTGGGATGCTTATTCTGTTATTTAAAACATCAATTTTAGACCCTAAAGTATGTGCAATTCCAGTATATCTCTGAACTCTTATTATTTTTTGTGCATCATAGACATTTAAAACTTTTAAAGATTCAGTTCCTACTCGTAATGAACCTCCAATTGCTACTGTATTGGGAATATCAGTGACAAAAATATCTTCAATTTTTCCAGATGCAGAACCAAGTGACATGGTTTTTGCTAAACCGATAGTATCAGTAGAGATTCCTACGTAGAAAGAACCAGATAAGTTAACGATAGATGTATTGAGTCCTGATATATTTGTAGAACCTTGATTAGGTAATTCTACAAAAGGCAAATAATTTGCTACTACTTCATTATCACTTTTCCATTCAAAAACTAAATTTTCAAATCTTTGTAAATTAGTATCTATTCTTGTAACACCTAATCCAACAATTTCATCAACTTCGGCACTTAGTCCAGATCCATCAATGTCAGTGTCATCAAAATTTACTAAATCTCCAATTTTATAACCAAGTCCTCCATCTAAAATTGTTAAATTATCTACATTTCCCTTTGTTACAGATTCTACTTTTGTTTTTTGTCTAATAAACTCATTAGATTCAATTATAAAATCATTATCAGCAAATTCTTCATTTACAGCGTAAGGTAAAGTATTTCTAAGTAAATCTGTACTATTGAAATCAAAGTCTTGTGTTAAGGTAAGATTATCAACTATAAAGGGTGATCTATAACTCTCACCTATAAAATATGGATAAACTCCTTCAATTTTATTTGTAGCAGTTCCTAATCCTACTGATGTAAAATAAGCATAAATTCCATTAGGAAATTCGGGAGTTTTACAAAATCTACCATTATGAATATCTAAGTCACCTTCACCATCAAATATATAATCTTCTATAAAAAATCCATCCTTAAATCCAACTGGTCTATTAACTAATTTTGAAACATCAAGTTTATATGAAGTTGAAATTATTTTTAAATCAGAGTTTATATTATCTGCATCAGAATATCCAAAAGGACCATAAATCGGATTTCCATCATAAGCCCATCCAATTATAGGCGAATGACTAGTAATTTGATTAAACTCTCCATTTTGACTAATAGTAAAACTATTCTCTAATGAATTTGCAATATTTTGAGAATATCCCAGTATACTAAAAGATAATGAATCTTCTTTTGAAGTTAAATAAGAATTACCAAATCTTCCAACATCATTTAAGGTTAAACTTCTAACTCTAGCACTAAAAGCAGCATTAGATCCTCTAGGAACTAATTGAGCATCAACAGACTGACTACTGTATCCTATACCAGTATTTACTACAATTGCTTCAATTAACTGTCCGTTTTCAATAACAGGTCTGACAACAGCACCTACTCCTCCTCCAGTATCACTGATGACTACATCAGGTATAGAAGTATAGTCTCTTCCCTTATTAACAACCGCAACACTATCAACTTTACCATTCACAATCACTGGTTTTAATTCACCATTAACACCACTAAGAATTTTTATTTCTGGAATTACTTGATGATTAAGAATTGATGAACCATAATTAGTTCCTTCTTCATAAAGATAAGTATCAATTATTTCACCAGTTACTTTTGGGGTCAAATTAAATGAACCAGTAACAGTTGAACCAAAAGAAACTTCTATATTTACCTTTATATCTGGATATTTAAAAATATGTTCATTTGTACCTAATTCTGTCAAGTTAACAAATTTTCCCCTATCATAGTCTGATGTGGATGCTCCAGTCGCACCTGCATTAGCAATTTTAAATGAATTATCATTTATTTTTTTTACAAGATAAGATAAATTTGTACTTAATCCTGCAATTGGACTATCTGAAGAATATTCAATAATTTCTCCACTTGAAAATCCATGATTTTTAAAATTAATTGAATCGTATGAAGTTGATATTCCTGATGGTTGAACTCTTAGTTTTCGATGAGTATAACCAGAACCAGAATTTATAACTTTAATTGAAATTAAAGTTTTTTTATTTTCAGTTCTAAATCTATGGATACCACTTGCAGAAGAATCAGTAGATAATCCAACTGTATTAATACCTGCTGATCCTGCAAGAGAGTCACTCTTACTATTAAATATACGGACAGTGGTAGGATTTACAACTCTAACAAAATAAGGATCACCATCAGATAAAGTTCCTGTAATTGTATTAGTAGCATCATAAGCAGATCCAATACCTATAGGAGTATTACCATTACTACTATAATAAATTAATTGTCCATTTTCTAAATTGTGTTTCTTTTTAAATGTTATTGTTTCGTCACTTATATCAATTCCACCATTAAAAAATATATTTCTACTATCAAAATCTACAAATCTATTTCTAATACCTACAACTGGTTGAAGGACACATCCAGAACCATTTCCTCCTGTTACGAATACACTAGTAACAGAGTCAATATCAAAGTCTTGAGGATCGACTAATATTTCTTTAACAGAACCAGATATAACTGGTTCAACTAAAGCAGTAACTCCAGATGATTTTTCTATTTGAACTGTTGGTGGATTAACTACATCATAATCTCTTCCTGTATTAATTACATCAACAGAATCTAAAGGTCCAAAATAAATCTTATTATCTGATATTGGTGATCTTATTTGAACACCGTCTCTCAATATTCCTACATTGTTTGTAGGAGTTTCGTGTTTTGAAGATATGAATAAATTTTGAGATAAAGGAATTCTTCTTAATATTTTGTCAGCTTCTAATTTTTTATTCGCATGTTTTTGAAGAACAAAATTATGACCTGTCGTAGTTCCAATACCAACCTGAACCGTACTAGCAGAACCAATTTGACTAGCAGATTGATACAAAGCTATTTTTGATATACTTTGATTTGCAGAAGGAACAATTGGGTCAACATAATAAGTTCTTCCAGACTCTAATCCTGATAATACTTCTGTCTCTGGTAGATACACAACTGCATCTCCTTGAATAAATTTTATATCAGTATTTGCTGGTGGTGAAAATTGTAAAAAACTATATGTGTCTGTAATTGAATTTAATCCATCTAAACTATCACCTGAAGTTGTTTCTTTAATAATATCTGCTTCAATATTATAATTGGGAAGTGAATTAGAAGCTACATATCCATCTTTATCTGCATCTGTGTAAACATTTAAAACATCGCATATTATTGTATTATTACCTTGTTCAATTTCAATACCAGAACTAGTTGCAGTTTCTACCTTTCTTCTTATATCATAGAATTGATTAGAAACTTGTGTGAATCCAACTATGTTTGTTGCAGTTATCTGATTTAAATTAGAATCTACACTTGATACTTGACCATTTCCAACTATAACTTGTTGATTTCTTTTTAATATATCAAAAGAGTCGCCAACTTTTAAATTAGATTTATCTATTGGAGTCCTTAAACTAAAAGTAGATCCTGATATAGTTACTTGAAATCTTGAACTTGTATTATATTTCCAAGAATTAGCAAAAATCTGTTTGTATGTTTCATTATTATTTTTTATTTTTTCCCCTACGTTTTTCACAAAAATATCTTCACCTTCTCTTATTAATCTTACATCAGAAACTGTAACTAATTCAGAAAGAACACCAGTGATTCTTAAATCAACTCTTTTTGATAAATTACCATTTTCATAACCAAAAATAGTTTCATCTAAACGTATGTCATCCGCAGTATCAATCTGAACACCTACACCCGTACATCCGAAAAATTGATTTAAAGTTTTTGATGTATAGTTAATAATATTTTGTCCACTTATTATAGTTCCAGTTGTTCCAAATCCTACAGTTGAGTCAACAGACAGTATTGAAGATCCTGATGGTGCTGATGTAAGCACTTTTGTTTTACCAGGCACATTAAATACACCTTCAATTAAGTCACGATCACTAAAACCAACAAATAAGGATATCTTGTAATAAGTTTTTCCATCTCTTCTCAGTATTTCAACTTCAGATACTGATGCATTAGTGGAAGTGTCTGTAGATTTAAAAATAGTTTGTCCAACTAAATTTTGAGGTTCTCGTAATGTGCCTATTAGTTCAGCGACAATAACTTCTCTACGAATAAATTCTGCACCAGAAGGTTTAATTAAATTTCCTTCAAGATCGAGTATAGTTGATTCGACACCATATAATACTTTAAATAATATTCTAACTGACTCTTCAATACCTTTTGATTGGTAAAAAGAACGAGCAAATTTTACAAAGTTACCTACGTCAATATTTTCTGCAAAGTCATTATCCTCTAAACCAGGTAAAAATGTTCTTTTTAGTTTTTTATAAAACTCTTGAAGAAACAATACTGACAAGTTTGTAATTGTTTCACCAGAAGTATGTGATTCTGCTGTTGTATCTTCAAAAATAAGACTCTCACGATTTATTTCAAGTAGAGATGAAGAAATTCCTACATTATATCCAGATACACCACTAAATCCACGAATACATCCTGTGAATGATGTTGATGTAATTCCTGTGTATGAAATAATTTCATCATTTATTTTTAATAAACCATATTCAGAAGGGAATCCTTTTGTGCTTGGAACTGAGATTACAGTATCCGTTGTGTTAATAGATGATGAGAGAGTAGTGGTTCCAGTTATTACTTCTGGTACTAAATTGTCGGATTTTAAGTATTGATCAAAATTAGTTATTAGATCTGAAGGACCACCTTGAAATTCTTGTGAAATATAATATTGCTTAAAAAATTCAGCAGCATTAGGAAAATCAGATATTACAAATTCAGGTAACTGATTTTCAATAATAGTATTGACTTTTATTCGTTTGTCAATTTGAGACATTAATTATTTCCTCTCTAAGTCTCCATTGGAGTAACTGGATGTATAATAATCTCTTGTGAATACCACACCCGAAACATCTTCACCCGAAGCAATTACATCCTTAAACATATTTATTGTGCTTTTTGATACGTCAAAACTCAAATATAAATCTTTCAATCCTACGACATCATTAGACTCAGGATAAGCTTGAACTTCGATAATATTATTTTGTGCAGTTGTAGATGTAATATTAATAGTATTCAATATTATTTCACCTTTTTTGTAATCAACTATTCCTGCTTCTTTTATCAAAACAACTTGTTGATTTTTATTATTTCTAGATACAACACTTAAAGTTCCTTTCATACTAGTATCAAGATTACCAGATGCATCTTTATTTGGAACATCTGTTAAATATGCTGTTTGACTTGAACCTTGAATAGTAAATCCTGTACTCTTAACATTAAAACCAGCAGGGTTTATATTAAAACGATTTCCAAAACAAAGTTCATATTGAGCAAACTGATTTAATAATGCTTTCATATCTCTTCTTATGATTACTTTTGTAATATTAGAAGTAATTCCATTATCTACACGGTCAATTAAAGTACTAATTTTACTATATTTGAATCTACCACCAAATTTATTAATTTCAATATTGTTGGCATAAGTGTTCAATGCATTTACCACAATAGTTCTAAGATTTTTTTCTGATGCTATCTGAGATGGGTTGTAATATATCGTTGAATCGAGTTCTACATATAGTATTTTTAAATCTACAATTTCAGAATTTATACCAGCGATAGCGTAATTTTTTAATTTGTTCTTTATTTGTGTTTTATCAAAATCAGATACATAAGTACCATTTTTAGGTTTGATACTAATCTGTACTTGACCAAACTTAGGTGGATCTAATTCTTCACCACCTATGACTGCAACTGACTCAGTTTTAGGAAAAATATTTTGAATTATAGCTTCGTAATCTCTAGGTGTAACTGCTCTGTATTGTGCTGAATAGAGTCTTGGAGCAAAATACTTAATAGAAGACACATCTTCAACTTCAGCACCATTAGAAGCGTTTGAAACAGTAGTGATAGTGACATTATCTGATGGTGTGAAGAGTAATCCATCACTTTTAGTAAACGAACCTTGGAAACTAAAATTAGAAGGACCGTTTCCACTCTCTCCCTCAGTTACAATATATCTTACTGTGATAACTGAAGCGTTTTCTAATTTTCTACCAAATAATCCATCACCAAATAAAATTTCATATTTTTCATCTTGAACTTCTTGTGCAAGATAGATTTCTGATGTTTTACCTATGTTTAATATATTGTCCACCATAGAATATTTTCTACCAAGTCCAACATCATTAGTTCCCTTTACATATACTCTTAATGTAGAGCTATCAATATTAGGACTATCTATTATAAACCTCTGATCTACAGATGCATCAACTCTATAAACTCTTTGAAGATAAGTTCCTTCATAAACACTGACTGGATCATCAAATTGAGCAAATGAAGTACCATCGATGTCGATTACCCTTGTTGATGTAATTTCGTCTGGTATTGAAAAACGATAAGTTGTATTTTCTGAGTTACCTACACAAACTAGACCTGAACGGAGCGTTAAGAACCTTGGAGTGCTATCATTTGTAGTTCCTAAGTTTATATCACCGATATTGATTGAAGCGATTGCAGCGGTTTTTGAACGGGGTACATAACCAATGTTTCTTGCAAGTGAAACGACGTTTTCACGAATCGTTGCAGAGTCTAAAAACGACTCATTTGCAACTAAATTAGCATTGAAGGCATTAATATACGTATTATATGCTAAAGTATCAATCAGAACTGAAAAGTTAGATCCCTCAAAGTCAAAATCAGTAAAATTTGAGTTTGAACGAAGAAAATCTTTAATTTGTACTTTGATTTGATCAAAGTCTAGTGATGTAAACTGTGTAAAGGGCATATTATCTTGTCGGTTCTAGTATAAAATTAAACGATTGAACAGGAGCATCTAATCCAACAATTTCAAAAAGCACTTTTACTTCAAATGTGTTCTGATCGGGTAGTGCATCAATCTCTACACCAATGTTTCCTACTCTTGGTTCAAAATTCCTTATAGTATTACGTACTTGATCTTCAATTATCATGACAGTTGAACGTTCAAAGTTCTCAAATAGAGAATCTCGAATGTCTGTACCTAAAACAGAATTAAAAAACCTTTCTGTTGGTATTGTTTCGACCAAGTTTCTCACTGATCTGGTTATTGCTCGCTCATTTGAAAGCACGGGAAGGTCTTTTGTCACTGGATGTGGTGTAAAAGACAAACTGATATCCTTAAATGCTCTTGATTTGCGTTGAATCG
>CEOF01033140.1_pt1 | contig 13678 bp, 21 predicted proteins | sample 361311 | NCBI WGS metagenome assembly CEOF01 (sample SAMEA2619667, study PRJEB7988) | marine metagenome | biome: marine biome (ENVO:00000447); feature: surface water layer (ENVO:00002042); material: "saline water (ENVO:00002010), including plankton (ENVO:xxxxxxxx)" | depth 5 m
AAATTCTCCAATGGGGTATGTGGAATGTCAGCTAGACAAGGAAAGTCTATAATTGTAGATAATGTTAATAATTTTGACGGATATATATCTTGCGATGATCAGACCATTTCAGAAATAGTGATACCGGTATTTTCGAAAGATAAGTTAATTGGAGTGCTTGATATAGATGGTCGACTTGAAAGTCAATTTGACCTTACAGATAAAAAATACTTAGAGAAAATTGTAGGTTATCTTAAATAAAAAAGGCCCCATAATGAGGCCTTTTTTATTTATTTTTTCCTATTAATTAGATGACCTTATGTACTATCAGCCCCACCATAACAATCAATGAAACAAAGATCAAAGAAACGCCTATATTGCCCTTCTTTATTTCTTCCCATTCATCAATATCAGATGACAACCAATCAAATACTTTTAAAGATATACCGACACCAAGACCAAAACCTACAGCTGCTGTAATTGCCCATAATAATGATCGTCCATATTGTGCGAACATACCTTCTAAACTCATTGGATCTAACATTCTTACTCCTTAGTTATAATGTTTGAATTGAATCTTTAATTAATCTCATAAAGCTTGCTGGGTCTAATTGTCCCTGTGCTAGCTTTTTAATTTGGTCTGGTGACGCTTTGGCAGAAATCACTAGACCTTCTCTGGAAATTGAGGTAATAACTGTTACCTCAGTATTCTTTGGAATCACAGGTTTAAAATTTTGTTTTTTCTTTGCGAAGCTTTCTTGATGGCTAATTGCTTGACCAACAGATATAAATGCAACAAGCATTGGTGTTTCAAAGTCATTTCGAAGCTTTGCTTTCATCTCTATTGAGAAGTGATAAGAGCCATCATCATTTTTAGTTAAAACCATCTTCTTTTCATCTACCGGCATTCTATACAATTTGCAAGTATTTACGATTTGACGATAAAAGGCATAATTTGCCCACGCAAACTGGGATGAAAAGATTAATAGGGCTGAAATAGCTACAATTTTTCTAAGAGACATTCTTCTTACCAAATATTAATTAAAGTTAAGGTTGATTTTACAAGACATGCTGTCTCGCTGTCAAGAGCCAAATACTAATTTGCCATTTTTTATTACATGGCGAATTGGATGATTAGAAACGTAGTATGGAATCTCTGATAGGTTCGCAATATCCCAAACAATAAGATCGGCTTTTTTCCCGACAGCAATAGATCCAATTTCATTTTGTAGGCCAAGAGCCTTGGCTCCATTGAATGTGGCTGCTAAGAAGGCTTCCTCCACTGTCATTTGCAATTTCATAACAGCCAATGTAATGATAAATGGCATAGATTGAATATGGCAGCTGCCTGGATTGAAATCTGTAGCTAAAGCCACAATAATATCCTCATCAATAAGTTTTCTTGCTGGAGCATAGGAATCTTTATTTAGAAAAAAAGTTGTTCCAGGTAATAATGTTGCGACTACCTTATTATTTTTTAAGGACCTTATGCCTTTTTCATCGATTTTCATTAAATGATCTGCTGATACCGCACCCATCTCTCCCGCCATCAAGCTTGCACCAAAATTATAAAATTCGTCCGCATGCACCCTAGGTTTTAGGCCTGCAGATATACCCGCCTTTAGAATACGTTTCGATTGATCAATATCAAAATATCCTTCCTCGCAAAAAACATCTATAAATTTTGCAATTCCCTGATTTTCTACTTCCGGAATCATTTCATTGATCACCAAATCTACATAATCCTCTTTTTTATCTTCATATTCAACTGGAAATGCATGTGCACCCATAAATGTGGGTATGATATCAATTGCATGCTTTTCTGACAAATTGCTGATGACTTTAAGAGATTTTAGCTCTGATTCGGTCGTTAGGCCATAACCTGATTTTGCTTCAATTGTAGTTGTTCCCATTGATATGAAGCGATCAAGTCTTGGGATAGCCATGTCAAAAAGGTCTTTAGGCGTTGCGGATTGAACACTCTCAACACTAGAAACAATTCCTCCACGATTATTAGCAATTTCTTCATAGGTCGCACCAGAAAGTCTCAATCGATGTTCTTCGGTTCTTAAATTATTAAAAATGAGATGCGTGTGCGAATCAACAAAGCCTGGAGTCACCAATTTCCCTTTGCAATCTATAATAGTATCCCCACTACCCGAACCAATAGATTGAATACAATCATCCTCTAATACAAGGGAGGTATTATTATTATAATCGAAACCGGAGGCGCTTTCAGTAATTAGGCAGCCTATGTTCTCGAGCTTGATGGAATGATTCATTTTAAAGATGGGATATTTACACCCCATTTAATTGCATTATCAATAGCATCCTCATATCCAGCGTCAGCATGGCGAATAATGCCTGTAGCAGGATCATTGGTTAGAACTCTCTTTGCTCTGATAGACATCTCTTCAGAACCGTCGACACAAATCACTTGTCCTGAATGAACAGATAGGCCCATACCTACTCCACCTCCCTGATGAATAGACACCCAGGTAGATCCACTAGCAGTACTTAATAATGCGTTTAATAGTGGCCAATCCGCTACTGCGTCTGAACCGTCTTTCATCGACTCTGTTTCTCTAAAAGGTGATGCAACAGACCCACAATCAAGGTGGTCTCTACCGATTACAATGGGTGCTTTTAATTCACCCGAAGCAACCATCTCATTCAATTTCATTCCAAACTTGGCCCTTTGACCATAACCAAGCCAACATATGCGTGATGGCAGGCCTTGAAATTGAACCTGATCGCGTGACATGTTTATCCAATTAGATAAAACTCTGTCATCTGGAAACATTTCTAAAACGGCATTATCTGTTTTAAATATATCTTCAGGGTCACCAGACAATGCCACCCATCTAAACGGCCCCTTGCCCTCGCAAAACAATGGTCGAATGTATTCCGGGATGAAGCCTGGAAAGTCAAATGCATTTTTTAGACCTGCTTTTTTTGCTTGCCCTCTTAAATTATTGCCGTAATCAAAAGCTACTGAACCTTTCTTTTGTAATTTAATCATCGCCTCGCAGTGAGTAATCATAGACCTAAAAGATTCCGAGGCATATTTTTCAGGATCAGACTTTCGAAATTGATCTACGCTTTCAAACGCAATACCAGTAGGAACATAGCCATCCAATTCATCATGGGCAGACGTTTGATCGGTAATCATATCTGGAACAAAGCCTATTTTGATCATATTTGGTAGTATTTCAGCAGCATTTCCAATAAGACCGATAGATATAGCTTTTTTCTTAGATTTAGCATTTTTAGCAGCAATAATAGCCTCATCTAATGTTTGTACAGATATATCTAAATATCTAGTTTCTATACGCCTTCTAATTCGAACTGGATCAACCTCAATGCATATAGCAATTCCATTATTCATTTTAACAGCTAGAGGTTGAGCTCCACCCATACCCCCTAGGCCCGATGTTACCACAATTTTTCCAGTCAAATCCGAACCGTAATGTTTTTTTGCAGCTGAAGCAAATGTTTCGTAAGTCCCTTGAAGAATACCTTGGGTTCCTATATATATCCATGACCCTGCTGTCATTTGACCATACATCATCAAACCTTCTTTATCCAGCTCATTAAAGTGGCTCCATGAAGCCCACTCTGGAACAAGGTTTGAGTTAGCGATTAAAACCCTAGGCGATGAAAGGTGTGTACGTAAAACTCCTACTGGCTTACCAGACTGAATTATAAGTGTCTCATCCTCATTAAGCCTCTCAAGTGTTTTTAGGATAGTCTTATACGAATCCCAGTTTCTAGCTGCTTTGCCCTTACCTCCATACACAACAAGCTCATCGGGATTTTCAGCAACATTAGGATCTAAGTTGTTTTGAATCATCCTGTAGGGAGCTTCTATTTGCCAATTTTTACAAATAATTTTGCTGCCAACTGGCGAAGAAATATTGTTTTTGGACATGTTGCTAATAAGACCCTGTATGAGTTAAAAATAATATAAAGATATTAAACAAAAAATTATTTATAAATATAATTTTTGATTTTTTTAAAATAAGCTTTGCTTTGAGCAAGAGAATTATAGGAGAAAAATGCTATGGATGAAAAGCGTGTTACTTTAGCATATTTAACTTTTGTTAAAGCCTCATCAGATGATTGATTGTAAGTAGCTATTCCAACGACAATTCTATCTCTATATTTTTTAGGTAGATTATCGTACATAACATCAATATTTTTTGCAAAAACCTTCAGATCGGATGCATAGTTCATAACAAATGCCTTGTCAAGATATCCTGCTACCAACCATACATCCCATTCCTGTGAAAATCTTTCTCTGGCCTCATAAAGATTAGGTTTAACAGCAGCTGTCAGTTCAATTTTTGGCTTAGTAAGCGTTATCATATCCTTGGCATCACTGACAAGCTCTGTAATAGATTTTCGTAAAAAATCATTCCATTGTGAATTTGAATACTTATCAAGGCTAGATAAATCTATATTCACATTTTTTTTATTATATTTTCTAAAATTTGCTATTGCATAAGGATTCATTCCATATCCTTGGTCATGCAATCTTATATAATCAAGATGTAAACCGTCAATATCATAATTAATAACAAGCTCTTTGAATACTTTAAGTAAGTATAAATTAACCTTTGGGTGCCCAGGAGACAAGTAAGCCCCTTCAAAACCATTTTTTTTATTTCTATTATCTAACAAAGTTTCTTTAATTGATCTTTGTTGAATTTGATTGTGGTCTAACCATTCAATTTTAGAATTGATGATATGATCACTTTGAATCGGCTTGACACCTGACGACCATAAAAGATAAGTATTTACCCAGACATGAACCTTTAAGCCTTTTTCTTTTGCCATTGGTAATAAATATGCAAGCGGGTCCAAGTCTTGTTCTTTAATTAATGATGATTTTGGTACGAATTTTGAATTATAAAAAGCATCGCCTCGACCTCGTACCTGGACAACGATATTATTGAATCGATTAAGAACTGCAAATTGAATCATATCATCAATATTTTTCTTTGAAACCATTGATGTTCTTACAACCCAAAGGTATCGATCTTTAAAAATTGAACTTTGTGAGAGAAGTGTATCTGACGTAATAAAAAGAAAGGCAATAATGAATATTGCCTTCATGGAAATAAAAAAATGCTTAGCGGTCAAATTTATTTTTCAGGTTCAACAACTTCAGCTTTTTCCACTGAAGAAGACTCAACGAATTCGATTATAGAAACGGAAGCCCTATCATTGTCTCTGTATCCGCGTTTTAGGATGCGTGTGTATCCACCATTTCGGTCAATATATTGGGGTGCAATTTCATGTACAAGTGTGTACACATCATCTTTAAAAGGTAGTTTTTTAAGAATCTGTCTAGTGGAATTTAAATCAGCTTTTTTAGCTTTTGTGATTAATGGCTCTATAAAAGTACGCAACTCTTTTGCTCTAGAATCAGTGGTTTGAATGCGTTTATGCTTGATCAAATTTGATGCAAGATTACGCAACATAGCTTTTCTATGAGAAGGGTTTACACCGAGCTTTCTACCTTTTTTTTGATGTCTCATAATTTTTAAACTTCAAGCTTAAGATACTTATCTACATCCATACCAAAACTAATCCCCATATCGTCTAACTTTTCTACAAGTTCTGTAAGCGATTTTCTCCCAAAATTTTTATATTTAAGCATTTCACTTTCTTCTTTGCTTACAAGCTCATAGATATGTTTTATGCCTGCTGCTTGCAAACAGTTATGACTTCTAACAGAAAGTTCCATCTCATCAATTGTAAGATTAAGCAGGTTCCTTACTTTTATAATTTCTTCACTGATTTTCTCAGTAACTTCAAGAACTTCAGGTTTTGCTATTGCCTCAACAAGCTTTAGATGATCCATGAGTACAGTTGCTGAGTAACTTATAGCGTCCTGCGGAGTTACCGAACCATCGGTTTCAACCTCTACAGAAAGTATTTCGATAGGATCTTTTGCTCCTGGCACAGGTTGTACATTGTAAGTTACTTTTGTTACTGGGTTAAAAATACTATCCATGGCTAACGTTCCAATTGGAGCATTAGGAAGTTCATTTTCTTCTGAAGGAACATATCCTTTTCCTACACCAATTCTTAATTCAATCTCAAACTTTCCATTTGTATTAACTTCGGTAATATACTGATCTTGATTTAAGACCTCAAATTGATCGGTAGCCTTTTGTATCTCAGCAGCTGTAAATACTTTTTTACCCTTAAGAGACACTTTAACGTTATCTACATCAGAATCTGAAAGTTTAAATCTAACACTCTTTAAATTTTGAATAATATCAGCCATGTCGTCTTTGACGCCAGGAATAGTTGAAAATTCATGCAAAACACCGTCTACTTTTACATTTGTTATTGCAGCTCCAGGCAAGCTGGTTAAGAGCACTCTCCTTAAAGCGTTTCCTACTGTTACAGCATACCCTCTTTCCAGTGGTTGAAGAACAAATTTACCATAAGTATCAGTAAGTGAATCTTTTTCAGTTTTAATTTTTAATTTATATTCTTTTTTTGACATTGGATTAATAACCTTATTTTTTTATTTTGAGTAAAGCTCAACTACTAATTGCTCATTTACGGTTAACAGCATTTCTTCCCTATCTGGAACAGCAATAAATGATCCTTTCATTTTAGCCTTGTCAAGTTCAAGCCACGAATAGGAAATATCACCTTTAACATTTTTAATTGAATCAAGAATAACATCTAATTTTCTTGACTTGTCTCGCACTTGAATTACGTCACCTGGCTTTATTGAAGCTGATGGAAAATTGCACTTACGATTGTTGAGCAAAAAATGTGCATGCGAAACTAATTGTCTTGATTGAGATCTTGTCGAAGCAAAACCTAATCGATAAACAACATTATCCAATCTACATTCAAGTAACTGTAAAAGATTGGTACCAGTTTCTCCATCCATCTTTTCAGCCTTATGAAAATAGTTACGAAATTGTTTTTCTAATACTCCAAACATAGCCTTTATTTTTTGCTTTTCTTGCAACTGAACACCATAGTTTGAAAGCCTTCTTCTTCTGTTTGGTCCATGCTGCCCAGGCATATAAGGTTTTTTATTTAATAAAGTATCATATTTTGGATTTCCAAATATATTTTCTCCAAACTTTCTGACCAGCTTACCTTTAGGTATATCAACTTTAGACATATATAATTTTACACCCTTCTTCTTTTAGGAGGTCTGCAACCATTATGAGGTAATGGCGTGACATCTTTAATTGACATTACCTCTAAACCGGCAACTGCAAGCGCCCTAATAGCTGACTCTCTGCCAGCGCCTGGACCTTTAACTCTAACGTCAATAGTTTTCATACCCATTTGAATAGCTTCTTGCGCTGCTTTTTCTGCGGCTAATGTTGCTGCAAAAGCTGTGCTTTTTCTGGAACCTTTAAAGCCACTTGTTCCCGCTGTAGACCATGCTACAACATTACCAAACTTATCTGTCAATGTAATGTGAGTATTGTTAAAAGTTGCTTTAATATGAGCAACCCCAGAAGGATCTACACTTCCTTTCTTTTTTCGTCTTTTTGAATCTTTAGTTGGTTGAGCCATAAATTTTTACACTTTCTTTCCAAGGCCTATTGTTCTACGTTTACCTTTACGTGTTCTTGAATTTGTTTTAGTTCTTTGTCCATTAACGGGGAGACCTCTTCTATGCCTAAGTCCCTGATAGCAGCCTATATCTCTTTTTCTTTTAATATCCATTGAAACCTGGGTTCTTTGCTCTCCCTCAACTCTTATTTGCAAAGCAGTTATGGCGTCCCTAATTGATGCAACCTGATTATCAGTTAATTCGCTAACTCTTTTATCTTCATCAACTTTAGCATATTCACAAATATTTTTAGCTAATGTCAATCCAATTCCATGAATATAACAAAGAGAATATGGTACTTTTTTTTCTCTAGGGATATCTACACCTGAAATACGTGCCAAAATCTACTCCTAACCTTGTCTTTGTTTGTGTTTAGGGTTCTCACAGATAACCATAACAACGCCTTTGCGACGTATAATTTTGCATTTATCGCATATTTTTTTAACTGAAGCTCTTACTTTCATATTATTTATTTCGGTATGTTATTCGTCCTCTAGTTAGATCATATGGAGATATCTCTAGTTTTACAATATCACCTGGAAGTATTTTAATAAAATGCATTCTCATCTTCCCGCTTACGTGAGCCAAAACCTCATGTTTATCATCACCGATTTCAACCTCTACTCGAAACATCGCATTTGGCAATGTCTCCTTAATTACTCCTTCAACTTGTATTGCTTCTTCTTTAGCCATACAACCTGCTTTTACTGAGAATTTTTGGACCATTGGAAGTAATTGCGATTGTGTGTTCAAAATGCGCAGAAACCTCTCCATCTTTTGTGCGGATAGTCCATCCATCTGAATCTGTCATAACCTCTTTATTGCCCATGTTAATCATTGGCTCTATAGCAATACACATTCCTTCAGTTAGCCTATATCCTTGTCTGGGGTTTCCATAATTTGGTACTTGGGGCTCTTCGTGAAGACTAGATCCTATACCATGACCAACTAGCTCCCGAACAACTGAAAAACCATTTGACTCTGCAAGCGACTGGATTGCATGGCCAATATCAGAAACATAGTTTCCTGGCTTTGCTTTAGAAATTCCTATTAATAAGCAATCTTTAGTAATATCCATAAGTTTTTGTTTGCTATCAGAAATTTTTCCAATAGAAAAAGTTCTTGCATGATCACCATAATAACCTTCTTTTTCAGCGCCACAATCAATTCCAACAATTTGACCTTCTTCAAGGTATCTATCGGTTGGTATACCGTGAACTACTTCATCGTCTACAGATACACATAGGGTTGCTGGAAAACCCATATAACCCTTAAATGCAGGACGAGCACCTTTAGAGACGATAAACTCCTCTGCTAGCTTATCAAGGTCAGATATTTTTACACCAGGTTTAACTTGAGCTGTAAGCATGTCAAGAGTGTCAGCAACGATTTGACAGCTATCAGCAATGAGTTGAATTTCTTTTTCAGATCGAATATTCACCATAATTAAATCCTCCTTCTGCCTCGAATTTTACCTTTGGATAAAAATCCATCGTAATGTCGACTCATTAGGTGGGATTCAATCTGCTGTAATGTGTCAAGAGCTACACCAACAATAATTAAAAGGCTAGTGCCTCCAAAAAAAGAAGCTAAGTCATAGCTGACATCCATTATTTGCATTAATATATATGGGAAAACTGCAACAGCTGCTAATGCAAATGATCCTGGAAGGGTTACGCGGGAAAGTATATTGTCAATATATTCTGCTGTTTTCTTGCCTGGTCTTATTCCAGGTATAAATCCACCATGCTGTTTCATTTGTTGCGAAACCTGAGTTGGATCAAAAGCAATAGCTGTATAGAAATAGGTAAAAAATACAATCATCAGACCAAAAACAATCCAATAAAACGGATGATCGAAAGAAAACCATCTCATAACAGTTTGCATAAAACTGCTTTCACTAAAAAATGTTGCTATAGTGCTTGGAATAAACATAATTGATTGTGCAAAAATGATAGGCATAACTCCAGCAGTGTTCACCTTCAAGGGTATGTGGGTAGATTGACCACCATATACTTTTCTACCTACTACGCGCTTCGCATAGGACACTGGAATTTTTCTAGTACCTTGTGTCAAAAGCACAACAAAACAAATTACTGCAAGCATTACAGCTAATAAAATAAGCTCACTAAGAATGCTCCTAACTCCTTCATTAACAAGTGCAATTTCACTTACAACAACATTTGGCAGTCGAGAAACAATACCAATCATAATAATAAGAGATATTCCATTACCAATTCCGCGCTCAGTTATTCTTTCGCCAAGCCACATAAGTAAAATAGTTCCAGTAATAAGACAAATTGTTCCAGTAAAAATAAATGAAAAACCTGGATTTATAACTACAGACTGGCCAGCTGATGACATTGATGGAAGGAATACCGCTACGATACCATATGCCTGCATAGCTGATATAAGAACAGTTAAATAACGCGTAACTTGGGTTATTTTTTTTCTACCAGCTTCTCCTTCTTTTTGAAGTCTTTGGAAATATGGAACAACAGTACTCATTAATTGAATTATAATTGAAGCTGATATATAAGGCATAATCCCAAGAGCAAATAAAGTTGCCTTTTCAAATGCGCCCCCAGCAAAGAGATTGTAAAGACCAAGTAATGTATTTTGATAGCCCTGAAAAGCAGCACTAAGCGCTTCACCATTTATACCAGGTATTGGGATATGTGCTCCTAAGCGAGCAACAATAAGAACGCCTAAAGTAAACAAGATTCTTTTGCGGAGCTCTGGGATAATAAATATAGATTTAAATTTATCAATCATATTTATTGTTTGGTAGCAGTACCGCCAGCCTTCTCAATTTTTTTGACAGCCGATGAGCTAAATGCGCTAGCTGTTATATTAATTTTCTTATTTAGGTCTCCATTGCCTAAAATTTTAATGGGACGAAGTGCGTACTTAATTAGACCCTTTTCTTTTAATATAGTAGGGTTGACATCTTGAACATCTACATTTTCTAAATCAGAAATATTAACAATCTGATATTCCTTCTTAAATAAAAAATTTGAAAAACCTCTTTTAGGGACTCTTCGATGCAAGGGCATTTGACCACCTTCAAACCACGGTCTATGTTTTGAACCGGACCTTGAATGATAACCCTTATCACCTCTTCCAGCGCTTCTACCTAATCCTGAACCATGACCTCTGCCCACTCTTTTTTTAGAATGAGTTGATCCACTAGCTGGTTTTAAATTTCCGAGTTTCATTTATTTCTCTATTCTTACTAAATAATTGACCACGGTAAGCATTCCTCTTATTTGAGGAGTATCATTATGCTCAACAACCTGATTAATTTTTTTCAAACCTAGGGCAGTTAGAGTAGATTTCGCTTTTTTCTTGTAGCCAATAGGGCTTTTAATTTGTCTAATTTTAAGTTTGTTGTTTTTAGTCATAATTAATTAAAAACACCTTTAATTGAAATACCTCTCTTACTTGAAACTGCTACTGCGTCTTGAAGATCATTTAAAGCTTTCATGGTAGCTTTTGTAACATTAAGAGGATTATTTGAACCAAATCGCTTAGTTAGAATATTCTTTACACCAACCTGCTCCATAACAGCTCTAACAGCTGCTCCAGCAATTATACCGGTACCAGGAGCTGCAGGCTTTAGCATTACCTTACTAGCACTGTATCTAGAAACAATCTTATGAGGAATAGTGCCATTAACTAAATTAATCTTAACAATATTTTGCTTTGCTTCCTCTTTTGCCTTATTAATAGCAGACATAACTTCACCAGCTTTTCCTTGACCTACACCAACATGACCTTTTCCATCTCCAATCACTACGAGTGCACCAAAACGAAAATTTTTACCTCTTGAAGTAACTTTTGCTACTCTGGTGACTCTAATTACATTTTCTTCTTGTAAGTCTAATTCTGCAGGATTTATCATATTTTCTCTTTAAAATTTTAAACCAGCTTCACGCGCGGCATCGGCTACAGCTTTAACTCTACCATGATAACGATTGCCATTTCTATCGAAAACAACTTCTTTTATTTTACCTTTTATAGCCTTAGCAGCTATAGAGCTTCCGATTATCGCACTTATTTCTGTTTTATTTTTTGCCTTTTTAACTTTATTTTGTAAATCTTTATCTAGGGATGACGCTGAAACCAATGTTTTCATCTTATGGTCATCAACAATTTGCACGTTAATGTTTTTTAATGATTTCGATACGACCATTCTAAATTTGGTTGGATGTGCGATATTATTTCGCTTACTTCGATTTGTTCTGCGTTGGTTGCGTATTTCTTTTGATGTTAAATTTTTTATCATCCTGTTGCACCACCTACGGTTTTACCCTGTTTCGATCTAACATATTCATCTTTATACCTAATACCTTTACCTTTATAAGGCTCAGGTTTTCTAAAAGATCTAATTTTTGCAGAGACTTCTCCAACCAGTTGTTTATTGATCCCCGAAACAACTATTTCTGTTTTATTGGTTTTAATTTCAATTCCAACTGGTGGCTCAAAGTAAATATCGTGAGAAAATCCAAGCTGCAAAACTAAATACCTTCCATCCATATTAGCTTGATAACCTACACCTCTAATTTCAAGCTCTTTCTGAAAACCTTCAAATACTCCATTTACAGCGTTAGCGATTAATTGACGGGTAGTTCCATGAATAGACTTGTGAGTCCGCGAATCCGAAGGTCTCTCAACGCTTACTAAATCATCGCTAATATTAATTGTCATTTCTGAATTTACAGGAATGTCAATACTTCCCTTAGGGCCATTAATTTTCGCAAATCCCGATGATAATTCAACGGTGACTTTTTCTGGTATTTCTATATTTTTATTACCTATTCTTGACATAATTTTTTACCAAACATTACAAATAACTTCTCCACCAACGCCAAAACGCTTTGCAACTTTATTAGATAGAACTCCTTTTGAAGTAGAGAGAATTGATATACCTAATCCATCAAGAACTCTAGGAAGCTGATTTTGATTAACATAGACTCTTCGACCAGGCTTACTTACTCTTTCAATGGTTGTAATAACAGCATTGCCTTTAATATCGTATTTTAAAAAAATTCTAATTTTGGTATTAATACCATCTTTAATAAAAACAAAATCTTCAATGTAGCTTTCTTGTTTGAGTACGAATGCAATGCGTTTTTTCATATTTGAAACGGGAATATCAACAAATCTTTTGTCTACTGCCATAGCATTTCGTATTCTAGTTAACATATCAGATATTGGGTCAGTCATTGACATAGATACTCCTTACCAACTGGCCTTAATTACACCAGGAATCTCACCTTTCAGCGCCATTTCCCTAAAACAGATACGACATAACCCAAATTTCCTCATATAACCATCTGACCTACCGCAGTTAAAACAGCGATTATATTGCCTTGTGCTAAATTTTGGATCTTTTCGCGATTTGACAATTAATGATTTTCTTGCCATCAATTCACCTCTACACTTTCTTCTATTTTGTTTGGCTTTTCACGCAATGGTAAGCCTAAATATTTTAACAACCAGTAAGACTCATCATTAGATTTGGCGGTAGTAGAGACATTGATATCCATTCCTCTTATGCTATCAATTTTATCGTAATTTATCTCAGTAAAAATAATTTGCTCTTTGACACCAAATGAGAAATTACCTCTTCCATCAAATGACTTAAAGGATAAACCTCTGAAATCTCTAGTTCTTGGTAGCGCAACAGAAACTAATCTCTCAATAAAATCATACATTCTATTGCCTCTAATAGTAACCTTGCAACCGACAGGATATCCTTTTCTTATTTTAAAATTAGAAATATCTTTTCTTGATCTGGTAACTACAGGTTTTTGAGCAGAAATAAGTGTAAGTTCACTGAGGGCACTTTCAAGCTTTTTTGGATTGTCTTTAGCATCGCCAATACCCATATTAATTGATATATGAGTAATTTTAGGAACCTCCATAACATTTTTATAGTCAAACTGCTTCATCATAGCAGGAATTACCATTTCTAAGTATTTTTTTCTAAAGTTTGGCGCATCAGGCCTAGCTGTATCTTTTTTTGACATCAGCTTTTAATCTCCTCACCATTTTTTACTGCAATTCTAACTTTTGAGCCGTCTTCAA
>CEOF01441073.1_pt1 | contig 13653 bp, 10 predicted proteins | sample 361311 | NCBI WGS metagenome assembly CEOF01 (sample SAMEA2619667, study PRJEB7988) | marine metagenome | biome: marine biome (ENVO:00000447); feature: surface water layer (ENVO:00002042); material: "saline water (ENVO:00002010), including plankton (ENVO:xxxxxxxx)" | depth 5 m
ATAGTCATTGAGTTGATTGATAGTCGCCCAGTCTTTGGCCGAAAAAGCATTGTCGAATGCCGCCATTAACTGCTCTAAGCTCGGGATCGCCTCTTCGCCTAACTGCCATGAATCAATTTTACGGTGAGTTACAGGTAACATAGAAAGATTCAAGCCTAAACCGTGACTGGCGAAGGATGAGTATCAACCGAGTGCTCCGAACTTGACGGAGAGATTTCCAACCAAGCCGACTCCAATTGTTTCAACACGTTTATAGCTTCTCCCAGGGCTTGAATATCATCATTGACATTCGCATCAGTGATACGCTGTGTGACAAAGTAGTAGAGCTGGGTTAAATTTTTGGCCAAGACACCGTCACCAGCTTCTGGATCAACGCTATCTAACAAGCCACCGACAATACTAATAGCTTGAGTAAGCGCTTCACCTTTAGTTGCAATCTCATTGCGTTGCATACAACCTTTTGCAACCGCTAATTTCTCTAAAACTCCCTTAAAAAGCATGACAATTAAATGGTGCGGATCAGCATCAACAACACCAGTTTCTGTATCAATCAATTTATATTGCTGATCTTGTGCTGATTTACTCATAATCTATACCTTGGCTACTATTAATCTTTACTAAGTGAAATTCTTAGTCTATTAGACTGGCTGCTCGTCTTGGATTCTCAACTTGATGCAAGACATTTGATCAACGCTAGTCGATAAACCCTATTAATTGATCCATCAACACTACTCATTCGTCTTGTTAATTAGCTTAAGTTGATCCAATAAAAAATCACCCTGCGAATTTAAACTAGAGACCATTAAATCTAAGGCTGAAAATCGGACTTTGAGATTTTCTTCGTAGCTAAGTAGACGATCGTCTTGCACTTCACGTCGACTTTGAATACGCTCTAACTCGGTGGATAAACCCGTCGTTCGAGTATCAATTATGCCTTGCTCACCACTACCGCCTAAAAAACCTGTCATAATTTCTTGGAGCAAGACAAATACGCCTTTTTTCGTTGGATAGGAGCTAACATTATCTGATAATACAACAGAGTCATAAACATCAACGAAACCCGTTGATTGATTCAATACTTCTACCTGAAATGCATTTTCACTACCAGGATTTAGGGCGGTTAGGACGAGCCTCTTACCCTGATTGCCGAACAAATCAACGTCATTGACCACCATCGATTGAATAAAATCATTAGCCGACGCATTATTGATAGCATCACTTAAGCCTTGAACACTACTATTTCCTAAAGCGGCACTACTATAAAAACTAAATTGATCGCTATTACTTGTAATTGTTATTTGGCCATCTGAAATGACAAAATCATCAATAGAAGAATAGAGTGCAGTTTTATAGGTTTGAAATGGTTCTGCATCCGCATCATTGGCTGTTAACAGCTGGATCACATCCTCAAAATTAGTCGTCAGTAAGCCATCCAACTTCAATTGATCAAACGATAAATTGCCTTCACGGTCAAATCGAATACCAACATCACTGAGTGTTTGCACGCCCGCAGGCAAATCTGTATGCTGAGTAAAGATAGTACTTCGTAGTTGAGCACTTAAACTACGAAGCAAAGAATCGCCCACTAACAAACCCACGCTGTCATCACCCAGACCGGCATTGCCCAAATCATTAATGGTTTTATTTAAGTCGTTAAATGCCTTCACAAAATCATTTAAGTTATTGGCAATGCTTTGTGTGTTCTTACTGATAGTAACAGTTTCAGCCGTCGTCGTTTGAGACAAGGCCATAATAGACACACCCTCAATCACATCGGTAAAAACTGACCCTGAAGTCGAATTAATTAATTGACCATTGACGATGATCTCAGCATTCTCTGCGTCTTGGATTGATTGCATGGAGGACGCGAAACTACTATTTGGATCAAACCCTAATTGCGATAAGCCGATAGCATCCGCATTGTTACCATCATCATCACTGACAGAGAAAGCCATCTGATGGGCCGTACCCGTATCAGCAGCATTAAGCACTAAGACAGGGCCGCTGTCGGCATTCACAATCGTCGCTTCAATACCAGGATTATCAGTGGCAGCGTTAATGGCTACGGTAATGTCAGCTAATGTACTTTGATAAGGATCAATAGTGACCACAAACTGGTCACCTTGCTGAGTTGTGATAGTGAGCTCGCCACCACCAATGTCCGTTGAGGCATCGCTTAGAGTGGTATTTGTTGCGTCGACGAGTGATGAAGCTTGTAATGACTGACGCTGGCCAATACTGTTTACTTCAATCGATAATGTGGCAGTGTTGGCGGTGACTGAGGCAGTCGCCGAAAATGCACTAGGGTTGGATGAAGTCGCTTTTCGGCTTTCAATACTGCCTACTTTCGCTAAATCACTCATGCTGTTATTGAACAGCGATGCACTACTTTTCAACAACCCATAAGCCGAAATCTTTTCAGTTGCTATGAGTGCTCGATTATCTAAAGGGGCTGTATAGCGATGTCGCTCATTAGCCACCAAAGTATCTAAAAGCGATTGCAGTTCCAAGCCTGACCCAACGCCTAAAGAGGAAATGTTTGTCATTCAATCCTACTTCCCATCATTTACTTAGTAAGCTCAATACTTGTTGTGGTATCGCATTTGCTTGAGCCAAAATAGCAATACCAGCTTGCTGTAAAATTTGCGTTCGAGTTAAGTTAGCTGTTTCAATTGCAAAATCTGCATCTTGAATTCTACTTTTTGCTGATGATGCATTTTCTGAAATATTCTGTAAATTTGTAATAGTCGATTGCAAACGATTTTGAACAGCACCAATACCAGCTCGCATGAAATCGATTCCTCTGATAGCAGAATCTATTACTGAAACAAATGCCTGGGCACTATTTTGCGAACCTACTGACTGTAAATCTATTGAAGCTAGGGTTGAATCGTCATCGTTAGAAACTGAGGAATCAACCCCACTCAAGCTAAATGCGGCACTCGATTCAACTCGAACTTGACCAATTATCCTCGTAGAATCTGCCACACCACCAACGTTTAAAGTCCGAGAAACGCCGGAGTTAGCTGTATCGTCAAAATTACGAGCAATTACATCAACTGTTGCCCCATTTAATGATGAAATCTCAATGTCATCACCCGCATTATTAATAAGCTTAATAGTATCGCCCTCTGAACGAGCTGATATTCCAGTCGTTGCTGACTGCTGGTTTATAGCTGCAGCAAGGCCAGACAAGTCACTTGTTGATGCGATAGTGGCACTAATACTAACCAGACTTGACCCTGTCCCCCTAAGGGAAAAGCTTACCAAACCAGTAGATGAAAAATTACTCATGGATGCTACTGTTCTAGCCTCAGCAAAAACACCTGTCTCGCCTGATTTTAAGTTTACAGCGCGGGCGATTTCACTTGCACTATCCCCGGCTTGATAAGCAATAGGCGAGATTCCTATGCTTCCATTAATTGTAAAATCTGTGCCTTGAATACCATTTACTGGAATACCATTCGATGGTGGCAAAGTGGCTCCTATTGAATTTCCATCAAGATCAATTCTTTGAGCCCCTAAATCCCTAGATGAAACACCACCTAATGTAACGCTTATAGTCTGATTAGCTTTAGCTCCAATCTGAAAATTTTCCGTACCAAACGAACCATCAAGAATTAATCTATTCCCAAATGAGGTGGTTGCAGCAATCCGATTAAGCTCGGCCTGTAGTTCAGAAACTTCCTGCTGTAATAAGGCGCGCTCAATACCAGTATTTGTTCCGTTGGCAGATTGAATAGCCAATTCTCTAATCCTTTGCAGAATGTTAGTTGACTCCTGCAAAGCGCCTTCTGCCACCTGTGACAATGCAATGCCATCATTAGCATTTCGAATTGCCTGATTTAAGCCCCTAATCTGTGAAGTAAAAGTATTAGCAATAGAAAGGCCAGCAGCGTCATCACGAGCGCTGTTTATTCTTAGCCCAGATGATAATCTTTCTAGAGACGTGTTTAGAGATTCTTGCGATTTATTGAGATTGCCTTGGATTTTTAAAGATGCAATATTAGTGTTGATTATTTGAGGCATACTTATACTCCCATAGAGTAATTTTTAATTTCATTTTGTTTAGCTAAATATTAGACCTTAGCTTTGATAATACGTTTTAAATAAACCAATAAAATGACGCAGTTCACAAAAAATCATACCTGATAATCATTTCAAATAATTAAACAGGGATAAATTAGCTATTTTCACAAAACTTTGTTGTGTTGCTTCTAAGACCAAGGCCTGAAAAGAAAGCTTACTAACCGCTTCATTATAATCAAGGTCACGAATATCGCTAAGAATCTGATTGCCCACCAGCGTTAAGGCCTCTTGACTATCACGTGCTGCTGTTAGTGTATTCATGCGCGCACCAACACTAGACCTCTTTGAACGAATATGCTCTTGAATGGATGACAAGCCATCAAGCGATTGAGCAATAAATAAATCAAAGGCATCTTCTTCACCTCGATCTATCTCCGATACTGGCTCTTCAAATGTAGCTATTCTTTTCGTAATATTGTCGATAACATTTAGCATATTGGCTTGTTTGATGGGTCTTATTGTGATGCTATCGCCCGAGCTTGGTGGCCTCTGAAAATCAATTTTTAAGCCGCCCGGAGTTATTCCTACTGTTTGGTCATAGGCTGTGTTTGCTTCAACTAACACGCCATCTGAAATTCGATAAATACTGTAGTTTGGACCGTTAGGCACAATTTCATTAAACATGTTAAATTTGATTTCATACCCCTGCATGTCGCCATCTTTAACAACAAGATTATATTGATCTTGATCAATTACATTTACAGTTAAAGACTGCTCATCACCGGAATTATTGATACCCACTTCCGCCACTGGAATATAATCATTTATGACAAATCCATCAAATAAAGATTGGCCATTATCCGAACTAGCAATAGTTAATTGTTCAGCAATTTTTTCATGCCGAACACCTTCATCACCTTGATAGCTATATTGACCATCTTCCAAAATAAAAGCAGGTTTAGAATTTAGGAATCCTGAAAAAATATAATCGCCCTTTTCATCTTGTGAATTGGTTAATGATGCAAGTTCCAGCAACCGCTCAGAAATTTCTATTGAAATATTATTACGCTCGATATTCGTCATCCCAACACCATCAGCCTTAATAACCAACTCATTAAGCCGATCCAATATCGTTTCAATGTTGCTAAGGACATTTTCCGTACGCTGCAATCGGCTATCGACGGCATCAATATTTTTCTGATAACGATCAATAGTCGATAATTCCGTTTCCACAGCCAAAATTTTTGCGGTTGCAACCGGATCATCAGAGCCAATATTGACACGCTGACCAGTGCTGAGCTGATTCTGGGTCTGCGCAATCTCTGTCGTAGTCTTGTTAATACCATTCAAAGATTGTTGATACACTTGAAATGAGGATAATCGCATATAAGCACTACCTATGATCACAAAAAACAAACTGAGTTATACATCCACCCACAATCTGAAAAGCACAAGATATCATTTAAAAACGCCTAGCAAGGTTTGAAAAATATCCCTCGCCGTGTTGATTACTTGAGCTGAGGCGCTATAAGCATGTTGAAATTCAATTAACCGAGCCGCCTCCTCGTCGAGATTGACACCAGCAACCGATTCGCGCCGAGATTGGCTTTGCTCCAACAAAAGCTTGGCAGACGCCTGACTCACTTCTGCAAGCTGTGTTTGACTTCCTAACTCGGTCATTAGCGATCGATAAAATTCTAAAAAGGTCGTACTATAATCATTTAATAGTTCCAAACCCTTTAAATCTACCATGCTCAAGGCATTACGATTGTCTCCTTGACCATCACCATCACCAGTAATTTCAAAACGATCTCCTGCTGCAGCCACGCCTGAAATAGTTAACGGATAACCGGCAAACACTGCCATCGATTTTGCAACAACGTCAGAGAATAGACCACCAGAAGAATTAATTGTTGTATTCTTATCAGTGATTAATTCAACACGCCCACCTGCGCCCACCTCATCGCCAGGAGTTACTTGAGCCCCTATCGGGGGGCCGTTATTTATAGAACCCACTATAATTTGATCGCCGGCCCCACCTCCAAGACGACTAAGTAATAAATCCTGTCCTGAGAAAGACTGTATGAGTAAGTTACCATTCTCAACTTTGGCAGCAATAGATTGTCCAGCAAAAAGTGTATTTATACTAACAGCCAAACTTTCATTAGTATGTGGCAGGCTATCATTTAAATTAACGCCATTAAGTCGCAATAGAAGTGGAGGATCATCGCCATCATCATTAATATTGACTGATATTGACGTTGATGCCATTGCTGTAACGCCCTCAATATTATTTAATGTATTAGCAATAGTATCCGCTGAATCGTTGCTCGAAATAGTATGCGTAGAGATAGATGTCGCACCTGTTAAAGGGTCAATGGTAGTAGCGGTTATTGTCTCAGTGGTAAATCCGCTACCAGGATAACCATTTGTAACCGACCCCCTGGCACCTATGTTAGCGGTGAACACCTGCGAGGCATCACTAGCCCAGTACATAGATTCCTCTGGATAAGGTAATATCTGATTAGCTTGGCCTGCCTCATAGCGTTGATTCTGAATAGGGGGGTCGAATGGTATAGGATCATTGGGATTTGAATTATCAAGCACTTCATAGGTATTAGGCGAAGTAAAACGAATCAATAAAGGAGAAAGCAGGCCTTCTGACGATAAGAATGCGTCTAGCGAATTAAAATTTATATCAGACACCGATAATGTATCGCCCACTAACACCTTAGCATCACCTGTATTAGTTGGAAAAGCCTTAATATTAATTGGTGAGGCTAATGCAAGCGCGGCGCTTGATTCAATTACAAGTTTCATGTGTTTAGCTGCATGAGCGCTAGCATCAATCAGAAAAGTATCACCAGATTGTAAGTTAGCGGACTCTAAATTAATCGAAAAGCCTTGATTTGTAAGAATTGTCTGCGGATAAGCATTCGCCAACAAACCACTTGCAACAATTTCACTGTCATCAAGTCGGGTTAGAGTGTAATTAAAAGGCTCGGCAGTACCACTTAAGGTTAATTGAAAAACACTGTTATCTAGGCGAGTGATATCATTAATACTTACCGAGGCTTGCTGTGTTAGAGCCGCACTATTTGAAGAGGAAACGGTTATTCTTCCACTCATTAGGGTATCGGTATTTAGCGATGAAAAAAAGTTTCTCCCTTGCTGGCCATTGAGGTCAACACCCGCCCGATGCTGTAGATTAAACATTTGAGTCAGCGATAAAGCTAAACGGTTAATACCGCCTTCAACCCCTTTTAAAACCTGATCACGAAACTTCAGCATACCACCTAAACTACCACCGCTGATTCGATCAGTAATTTCTGTTTGGCGCCCATTAAAGATAATAGCTATTGCTTGATTAGCTGATCCATCGAGAAAATCAATCGTTGCTACTTGATTTGCAACCCCTTCCAGGACTAGGGGTTGGCCCGCTCCAATATAAATATTAATAGCATCACCTGATTCAATACTGCTAAACGAAAGTAACTTCGATAATGACCGCAACGCATTGTCGCGTTGATCGAGTAAATCATTCAGCTGATGATCCGTGCTGCCAGATTGACGATTAATAATCTGTTGATTCATGTCTGCAATTTTTTTCGCTTGAATATTCACTTGCTCGGTCAATTGACTTAGCTGCCGGTTGACCATTATCTTCTGAGCATCAAGGGTATTGGCAGCCGAATTAAATCGCTGCACTAAAGCCTCGGCCTGACTTAACACCACTTGCCTTGTGACATCAGAGCTAACGTCATTAGCCAGCGCCTGCAAAGAGATAAAAAAATCGTCTAATGTTTTAGTCAACCCCGTTTCGTCACCGCCAATCAATGCTTCTAAATTGGATAGTTGGCTAGCCAAAGTATCAAACTCTGCGTAGTTGGCATGATCAATCAATACTTGCTGATTAATAAATTGATCCGTAATGCGCCGAATGGTCTCAACATCAACCCCCGTGCCAATGAAACCACTTTGATCATAGATTGCTGGACGCGTTTGCGGGACCGCCTGTTGACGGCTATAACCTTCAACATTGGCGTTAGCAATATTATGACCAGTGGTATTAATTGCCGTCTGACTGGCTAATAAACCACTTGCGCCTATATTTAACAATCCCATAAACGTTCCTAACTCTTTAAAAATTTCATATTGGTTATCAATTTTCAGTTTATTTTCGGTTGCAACTAGTGACTGGCCTTACCCTAGTTGATGTAATGCAAATAAAATGTCATCCAATGTTTTGACTGGCTTAACAGTTTCGGTGCCCACTTGCTTTATATCAACAGAGGCCGATGGCTTAACGTCAATAGGACCACCTAGCGTTTGATATACCAATGATTGAAAGCCGCTATCCTGTCGCATTGATCTTAGCGACAAGCTTTTATCTTTATATAGCACACTGTCGTTGAAAGCCGCTATGGTCGAATCTAACTGACGAACAATCGCTTCAGCAAATCCCAAGCCATTATTTCCGGTTAATTCAACACTCCATTGATCGTCAAGCATTCCTTGGTAAAAACTCACCTGATCACTCCCCAAAAGACTATCTTTAGCTAAAGCATCGGTTGCGCTGCGCATATTTTTTAGCATCATGTTGACTAACATCGACTCAAATTCTGCTGCCACTTCGGTTAACGCCGCAGACTGATTTTTATCCGCTAACTGCTTAATAGACTGCAAGCCTTGCAAGTCGTTATAAGCGGTCGTTGATGAAGCTGTCGATGCAACTGATGATAAAGCGACGGTTGCATAATTATTAATAGTCATAATTTAAGAATCTTTCTATAAAATCAGGTATGCAATTAGCCATTAAATAACTACCAATTCAGCACGTAGCGCACCTGCTTGTTTCATCGCTTCAAGTATCGCCATTAAATCACCCGGCGCTGCACCCACTTGATTAACTGCGCGAACAATTTCGTTAAGCTCTGTACCCGGATCAAACAAGAACATCCGATTTTGCTCTTGAGCAATTTCAATTGCCGAATCAGGCACTACTGCCGTCTCACCGCCGGCGAACATATTGGGCTGGCTGATATCTGCATTTTCAGCAATAGTTACCGTTAAACTGCCATGCGTGACTGCAACAGGCGATACCTTGACACTGCTGCCAACCACTATCGTGCCAGTCCGTGAATTAATAATAACCTTCGCTGAAGCTTGGCCTTGTTGAATATCTAAATTTTCTAATACTGAAACATATGTTACTCGCTGATCGACCTCAACCGGTGCTGTCACACTAATCGAGCTGGCATCTAAAGCAGTCGCCACCGAAGGACCGAATACTGTATTAATTTTTTCAGCCACGCGTTTCGCTGTGGTAAAGTCAGCTCGATTCAAATTAAAAATGATATTACCTGTATTCTCAAACCCGGTATTGATAGCCCGCTCGACTGAAGCACCATTTGGAATACGGCCCACGCTGGGGACATTAACCGTGATTTTTGATCCGTCGTTGCCTTCAACACCAAATCCGCCGACCACTAAGTTACCTTGTGCCAAGGCATAAATTTCACCATCAATTCCTTTTAATGGAGTCAGCAATAGACTTCCACCACGTAGACTTTTCGCATTGCCCATTGATGATACGGTAATATCAATGGTCTGGCCGGGTTTCGCAAAGGCCGGTATCTCTGCATGGACAGCGACGGCAGCAACATTTTTTAATTGATACCGCACACCTTCAGGCATGGTGATGCCAAACTGCTTCAACATGTTAGAAAACGACTGGGTGGTAAATGGAGTTTGTGAGGTCTGATCACCAGACCCATCTAAACCCACTACTAGTCCATAACCAATTAATGCATTTGATCGGACACCGGCAATAGAAGCCATATCTTTGAGGCGATCAGCTTGAGCCACGCAGCTAATCAACAACACCAAAAATAGAGACATTGACCGCTTCAATTGAGAAGATTTTGTTGATGACATAATAAACCCTTAAAATGGCCAGTAACTTGAATTAAAAAATTTAGACGCCCAGCCTTGTTGATTAGCGTTGGCTAAATCACCGGTGCCGCTATAAGAAATACGTGCATCAGCAACTTTTGTTGAGGCAATAGTATTTAACGACGACACATCATCAGGTCGAATTAAACCACTAAGACGAATAAATTCTTTTCCATTGGTAAGTGTCATCCACTTTTCACCGCGAATTTGTAACAAGCCGTTCGGCAATACCGCCACGACTGTGACAGCTATACTCCCAAGTAAACGATTCTCTTGATCTGCCTCTGCCGCACCATCAAAACCACGCGTTTGATTCACACTGGTCAACAGCGTGTTATCATGCAAGGTTACCGGCTGACCTAAAACCGTGTCAGCACCAAAGTTTACATTCGCATCTTTTTCAATTTTAGTTTCTGCAGATTTACTCGATACCGTCCTCTCATTCAAGCTAACGGTAATAATATCGCCTGCGCGATAGGCGCGGCGATCGTTATAAAGATTTATTCCTACTTGCGCTGAAAATAATCCCCCAGCATCAAAAGGCTCTGAACTCTGACTCGGTACTAAAATCGGCGCATACTCAGCTGTGTCAGGCTGCTCTTGTATCGGTACCGAACCACAAGCTGTTATTAGCAATAGTAGCAGCCCCATTAACTGGATTTTTATTAGCTTACTCATGAAATTCACCTGTTACGATTCTCCGCTATAAACCTAGACATTTTGTGTAATAAACTGCAACATTTGATCAGTGGTTTGCAATACTTTAGAGTTCACTTCGTAGGTGCGCTGGGTAGTGATCATATTAACTAACTCTTCAACTATATTGACGTTTGAATTCTCAATACTGCCTTGTTGCAGTGAACCAAAACCGTTTAAGCTTGGCGTACCCTGCTGAGCAGTACCGCTAGAGACAGTTTCAAGGAATAAGTTTGCGCCCATTGCCTGTAAACCAGCTGGATTAATGAAGTCTGTTAGTTGAATGCTGCCTAGCTGCGTGGGCGAAGTATCTCCGGCCAATAGCACTGACACCGTACCGTCTTGACCGATGGTGATACTTTGGGCGCCTTCAGGGATAGAAATAGCAGGTTGCAAGATCAAGCCGTCAGCATTAACCACTTCACCGTCTGCACTGAGGTGAAATTCACCATTACGGGTGTAAGCAATTTGGCCATTGGGTTGAAGAATTTCGAAAAACCCACGGCCATTGATCGCCAGATCTAAGGGCTGATCCGTGACCTGTAAACTTCCGGTACTAAACTGCTTCTGAGTTCCAACCACTCGAACACCCGTACCCAGCTGAAGGCCTGAAGGCAATTGGTTATTTTGCGAAGACTGAGCGCCAGGCTGCCGCTGAATTTGATACAGCAAATCTTCAAATATCACTCGATCTCGCTTAAAGCCTACGGTTGAAGCGTTAGCCAAGTTGTTTGATATAGTGGTTAACTGCTTATCTTGTGCGGTTAATCCCGTTTTACTTGCAAATAATGCTGCGTGCATAATCTTTCCTCAACGTTTTTATTGCCTTATTGATTAAAGTGATATCTATTTTATTAGAGCTGTACCTGCAATATTCTATTACTGGTCTCTGCATTCTCAGAGACCGTTTGCATCATTTTAATTTGCATTTCAAACTGACGCGCTAGTGACATAATTGCCGTTAACTCGCCCACGGCACTGACATTACTCGACTCCAAAAAACCCGCTTGTACGCGAACATTCGGGTCTAAACTCTCAATATTATTGCGACTATGAATCAGACCGTCGTCTTGTTTAATCAACATCGCCGAATCCGGGTTGACTAACTTCAATCGATCCACAACCACTAATGCCTCTGGCCCCTGACCCAAGGCCCTGGCAGTAATGGTGCCATCAATACCAATTTCAATTTTTTCAGCCTCCGGTATTAAAATAGGGCCTGCATTACCAATCACCGCCAAACCCTTTTCATTTCTTAAAATACCAAAACTATCAACTGATAAATTGCCACCGCGACTGTAAACTTCCTCACCCGTTTTAGCTTCAAGCGCTAACCAACCATCACCACTAATAGCAATATCAAGCTCGCGATTCGTCTCAATTAAATCGCCTCGCCTTAGGTCTGTCGCCGGCGTTTGGGTGACTGAAAAAATACGACTGTCATAGCCATTACCACCGTTAATTGGCTGTGAAATCGCATTAGCGAGGTCAGCCTTAAAACCAACAGTTGATACATTGGCTAAGTTGTGCGATCGAACCGCCTGTTCAAGCATATTATGCTTGGCACCGGTCATTGATGTATAAAGTGCTCTATCCACGTTGCTACCCTATGCGGCCTAATCTATCGCGATTAATTATCGCAAGTTAATAATGGTTTGTTGGAGTTCACTATTGGTTTCAATGGTTCTTGAATTAGCTTGGAAGTTGCGCTGAGCAATAATCAAAGCAACTAGCTCTGCCGACAGATCAACATTAGAATCCTCTAATGCACCTGCTGAAATAGAACCTAGAGAACCGCTATTTGGTGAGTTAAATAGTGGCTGACCGGACTCACTTGATTCAGCCCAATTGGTATCACCAATCAGTTTTAATCCTTGTTGATTAGTGAAATTTGCCAATGCTACCCGCCCCAAAACCAGCGATTCATCGTTACTGTATCGCGCACTAATATCGCCATTAGCTGCAACCGAATAACCGGTTAAGCTACCTCGTGAGTAACCATCTTGATCTAACTCATTAACAGAGAAACTGCCACTAAACTGCGTGGAGCCAGTGATATCTATCATGAAATTTGAGCTAACCGCCGGTTTAGTGACTGGAACTCGAGCGCCATCGGCAATGCTTAAGGGGCCTAAAGACCCGGACGCTCTGCCCTCCTCATCTAATGGTGTCCAATTCGATACCAATAGTTGGTCACTGTTGGTAGCATCTAAGCTGCCATCATCAAAAAACTTCAAAACATAATTCGCCTGAGTGGCAACGTCGGGAGTTAAAGGGTCAGCTTCACCCACATCTTTACCGTCAACTTTGACATACATGGTCCATGTATTAGGTCCACTCACTTCACTCGGCTCCTTAACAAAGTACTGCGTAAACTCATGTGCCGTTCCTAATGAGTCATAGATTTGCGTCGAACGCACATAGTTATAGGTATTGGTATCATCAGCATCAAATTCATTTAAACGCTGCTCAACTAACACGGGCGTAACAGGAAATAGATTGGCACCCGCTGTTGTTGCGGTTTGCAAACTCATTTCAATATCAGCATCTAAGGCCAAACTAATCTGCCCACCTACCACCGCTTCAGTATTAGGAGCAACTGCAGCGCCATCAATAGCGACTGAAGCGCCACCATCACCACCGACAACATCGGCAATCAATCCTCCACTAGCTGTGATAACAATATTGTTACCCGCTGATTCAGTAATGCTAATTACCCCTCCTGACTCACTTGCAGTAAACCCATTAATGGCATCAATTGCTGCTGCTACGGCAGTAAGATCTACACCTTCAATAGCATTACCATTAATACTTAACTCGCCCGTAGCAACTAGTCCAGCAGGGATTGTTAACTGAGCTTCTGTTTTAGCGGTAGCAGAAACACCATCTAAGGCATTCAAGGCAGCAGCAATAGTAGACGCCGATTGATCACTCGCTGAGGGTATAGAGTAAGTTTTTCCATTAATCTCGACA
>CEOF01017891.1_pt1 | contig 13607 bp, 5 predicted proteins | sample 361311 | NCBI WGS metagenome assembly CEOF01 (sample SAMEA2619667, study PRJEB7988) | marine metagenome | biome: marine biome (ENVO:00000447); feature: surface water layer (ENVO:00002042); material: "saline water (ENVO:00002010), including plankton (ENVO:xxxxxxxx)" | depth 5 m
AAGATTTAGATGAAATTAATTCTGAATTTAAAAACTGTGATGTAGCTTTAGTCTTAGGAGCAAATGATGTTGTAAATCCTGCTGCAAGAACAGATAAAAGTAGTCCTATCTACGGTATGCCAATTTTAAATGTTGATCAATCTCAAACTGTTATTATAAATAAAAGAACAATGAATACTGGTTTTGCTGGAATACAAAATGAACTTTTTGGTAATGATAACTCAATAATGGTTTTCGGAGATGCAAAAGATATGCTTGTAAAACTACTATCTGACCTTAAAGAGTTATAACTTTAATCATACAATTAATACTACTATAATCTATTTAATTAGATAAGATTTGATTTACTAATAAAACAATATCTTGTATATTTAAAATTGTATCACTATTAAGATCAGATAAATATATTTCTAAATCTGATGCAGGCTGACCTAAAACAATATTTATTAATCTTACTATATCAACAACATCTACACCACCATCTTGATTTATATCACCAAGCATCATCCCATTATCTGAAACAAGTAAATCAATAGGAATAACCATACTTTGATCTAAAGAACTAGACTCAATAACTAAAAAAGAATTGTAAGTATCATTCACTAAATCTTCAGAATCTAATTCTAAAGAAATAGTTATTGTTTGATTAAATGGAACTTGCCCTATACTGTTTGAATTAATATTCAACCAAGAAGGTGCAACGTCAAATAAAACAGACATATTATTTTCCATAAAATCATCACTATTATATGTTGATTCTAATCCAAAATTACCATCTAAATCCATAATCCCGATTGTAGCAGACCCTGTATCTCCCATCATTTGACGATAATTCACTTTAATTTTTCCAGATGGATATAAAACAACTTGGAAGTCAAAGACTCTATCATCTCCTGTCCAATGTATAACGTTATCATACCAAATAACTGTTCTATTATTATTTGAGTGATACTTAATTTGTCCTTGTCCAGAGTTGCTATCTTCATTTTCAGGATTTAAATCATCCCAGAAAGCAAAAATAGCGCCTCTTGGTGAATCTTCGTCAAAAACAGATTGATTATTCCATGCTTCGCTTGTTGCACCAAATGATATCCAACCATTTGCCATCACAGCACAAAAACTATATGTGTTATCATAGAAAGGAAATGGAAAATTAATATTAGCAATAGAACCAGAATCATTATCAGGCATTACTAAAACTGTATTGTTATCTGATATATCAATCCATTCGTAATCAACTAAATTATCAACACTAGACTTGGTCCAAGAATAACCATAGTTATCAATTTCAGTTACAGATGAATAATTTGATGATAACTTAGCATCATAAATAAATATTGAACCTTCTTCTCCCTGATTAGAAATATTTAAATCAAAGTTAAACTCATCATCAGATTGTAAATTAAAATAAAACTCTTCGCTGCTAAATACTGGGTTAGGTGTTGCATATAAGTATGGATTCCCTGTTGTAATGAATAAAGCAGTCTGATCTGATAATGTCATTGAAGACTGATGATAAGTATTATTGAAGGTATATTGCAAACCATCAGTTGATAAATGATTTTCAATACCTACAGTACAGTACTGACCATGAATTACAGCTCCATCATAATTACCAACAGGATAATCACCAACACTATTATTATTAAATTCTTTGTACTGTAACTTCATTTCATCATCTCCAGTTACAGTCTGCAAATCTGTATTATATAGAATTACTTGAAATGATTCTAATGAATTATTATAAAAAGTTCTCACATCAGACCATTCAACAACAAAATAATCATTAAGCTGATCATAATAAGTGATGACATCTCCACCTCCAGTTGTCATTAAATCATCCCAAAATACAGCTACCATTTTAGGTGGTCCGCCAGGACCTGGTAATGTATAATTTCTAAATGATCTCATATCTGTATCACCAAAAGCAATCCAGCCATTGGAACAAATACTTAGCCTCTCATAATCTATGCCATAAAATGTAAACTCAAATGGTAAATCAACAGTAACAACGTCATCTCCATTATCTCCATTATCATTTAAATTATTCAATTCTTCGCCAGGTCCCCCATAATTAGGATCAATTTCAATCCAATCATATGTGGGTGCTAATTCATAATCATCATTTTGATCATATATATAATAACCATAATTATCAGGTCCTAATGGATCGGTAACTGATACTTGACCAATTTGAATTTCTATATTTTTTTCAGACTGATATCCATTATCTGTTTGAAAAGTTATTGGTAAATCTACAATGAGACCATTAGTTAAATTTTGATTTATTGATACATCAATAAGCTCATTAGATTGAACAATCTGACCAATTTCTGCATTAGGAAAAGTTATCTGATAATCACTTATACCCAATATAGATGCTGAAAAATCAATACTTGCTGAAATATTTTCTAAATCGATAAGACCTGTATTAGATAGTTGAAATAAAATAGATGCGTCTTCACCTCGATTTAAGATTCCATTATTATTATCATCATTAACGATAATAGTTTCTATTAATATATCACCAGATACAACATTAATAGGTATATCAAATTCCCAAACAAATTCTCCAGTTGTACTTACCATAAGTCTTAAACCTGGATCATTATTGATTGAAAAATCTTCCAAAACAGTAATCTCAAAATCACCAACTTCAGTTATACCATTTTGAAAGTTATTGGGTGATATATTTTCAATTAAATTACCGTCTGTAATAATAATTTTATCAGATAAACTCATCAACTCAAAATTACTATAGATAAAACTTTCAGATGATAAATTTTGAATGTTAAAACTTATTTCAGCTGATTCACCTGGATTTAATACTCCATCTGAATTAATATTAGATTCTTGAGTAACATTAACTTCAATTGAATTATTCAATACACTTAATTCTGGAGAATTTGATGATATTTGAACATTAGTTTCAACTGGAACACAGTTTTGACAACGTGAAGTTACAAACACATTTCCTTGATTATAATCACCTAAACTAAAATCAGCAATTCCATTTTGATTTGATAATGATGTTAACTGCATTTCAGGACTAGTAAATCCAGGTTTGTATAGCGTAACGGTAACACCAGATAAGGGATTTCCTGATACATCTACTATTTCAACTTGAAAATTATTTGAACCGCTTAATATTTCATTATTATGATTTACATTAAGCTGTTGAGGTGAGGAGGTCCATAATTGTGTAGCTGAATCACCCATAAGACTATTCCAAGTTGCAAATAAATAAACATTATCATTTGGATTTTGCGGATATATTTCATTTAATGCAAGACGGCCATAATTAAGAGCTTCTCCAGCAGTTTTTGCACCATGCAAAAATATTCCATCAAACATACCCATATTTACAATATTATTAAATGCAGTGTGAGTATAAGGCTGTGCTGTCCCAATTGCAGCTATAGCCCCTTTAGGACTTGCAACTGAACCAGCTCTTAATAAAGACTCTACAATACATGAATTATCTGTTTCAAAAGAGCCAGTATCGCAAGTTAAAGTAGTTAAAAAAGGTAATTTATATCCATTACTCAAAGCATCTACATCATTTTGGGTAAAATTACTAAAACCATAAAAACCTCTATAGTTTAAATATGCAACACCATCATTCATTTGATCTCTCATAAACGAGTCAAAACCATTTCCACTATACTGTGTTCTTACATCAGTAATTCCTCCGTGAATATCGAATAAGGTTTCGATATACTCATTTGTAATCACAGTTGATATTCCTGAATCATAGGGGTCGCCAACCAAAGCTGCTCTACTCAACCAATCTGTTTCACCTGAAATATTTTTTTCATAACCAATAATTTTATTAACAACTGTAAATAATTCACCAATATTGCTTACAGATATTCTACCTATCACAATATCAGATAGTAAATCATTACCCTCTAACAAAGTATAAGGATAATCGCCTTCTCCATTTGCTGAATCTCCCCACCATCCTCCTCCACTTCCAGAGGCATTATATGTATTAACATCTATACTACCAGTAGCATCACCAACTAAACAGACATGCTCAGGAGGATTTTCCGAATTATAATATGCATTTGAAATATAATTTTTAATTGATGTTGTAGAATTTCCAATATCATCAACAGAAACAACTTCTACTTGGTATCCTTGTTGCCTTCTCCATTCAACAAGAGGTTTAAAAAAAGTATTATAATTTGAAGTTGCTACATCACCACCACAAATATATAAAATTGAAGGATTTTGAATCATTCTAGAATCAGTAAAATCATGATTATTAATAACCATATTTTTATACATATTCTCAAAAATTGTAGACCCCTTACTTATAGTAGTTGATTCTCTATATTCATTAGTTTCAACAATATTTATAGAAACACTTTTATAAACTTTCAATTCTTTAGTTTCAAGATTATATTCGAAAGGAATAAATGAAACACCAAGCATTTCATATCCTCTTAATGATTGGATTGAATATTCTATATTTTCGGATGGATATATTGATTTAGAAGAGTATAAATCAGTATTTTTAACTAATTGACCAGTAACATTTCTTTTTTGAGAAGGGTATAACATAATATCATGATGTATTTCATATTCTAATACACTATACTCTATCTCATAACTTTTATTATTTTCAATAGCAAAATTAAAACTAAACTGAGGAAGATCTGGCTCCCCATACCTCTCTATTTTGCCTTTGGATGTAGTTAAAATTTGCTTATAACCGTCTTTTTCCTCAAAAGAATATTCCCCCAAATTAAATGAAATATTCGTATTTGAATCAGAAGAATTATTGCTAACTAAAAAATTGCTAGCAACTAACAAATTAGCTAAAACTGATAATAATAATAATTTAAACCTCAATTTTTCCCCTTTTAATAATTAAAATAAGTTATATAATTATGATATTAATGAATTAAAAATATATTATTACAACATGTAACTAAAATTTTAATGTAAATTTCTATTGTATGGATAATAAAATTAACTTAATTATTGATTTTGATAGCACATTTATTAAGCTTGAAACTATTGAGATTCTTGCGGATTTTGCTCTTGAAAATAAAAAAAACAAAAAAAATATATTAGATCTTATAAAAAAAATAACCAATAAAGCAATGAAAGGAGAAATACCATTTTCAGATGCTTTATATGAAAGAATTAATTTAATTAATCTTAAATCTAAGCATATTGATTTAACTATAAATTATTTAATGAATCATATTACAAATAGTTTTATAAAAAATAAAAAATTTTTTGAATTAAATCATAAAAACTGCTTTATTATATCTGGTGGATTTAAAGAAATTATTATTCCAATAGTTAAAAATTTTAATATTTCACCAAATCAAGTCTATGCTAATTCCTTTATCTATAAAAAGAATAAACTTTGTTTAGATAAAAATAATCCATTATCAAAAAACAATGGTAAAAATATTATTGCTAAAAATATTCCAGGATATAATATTGTAATAGGAGATGGATTTACAGATTATGAAGTTAAAAAAAATGGTAATGCTAAAAAGTTTATTCAATTTACAGAAAATATAGATAGAAAAACATTAAATGCAAAAGCAGACTTAATATGCACTGATTTCAAAAATGTTATTGATTTTATAAATAATGGTATCTAAAAAAATAAATAATAATTGGGGCTACCAAGATCTAATGCAATATCGAATTCATGAGATTTTGCTAGTATCAAGTCCATATGATGCGTTTATTTTAGAAGAAGATGGAAAATTAACAGAACAGATTCTATCTGAATATATAGGCATGAACTTAAGTTATGCGCCAAGAGTATGGAATGCTCAATCAGCAAAAGAAGCAACAGAATTTATAAATAAAAGATTTTTTGATGTCATAATTATAATGATGAGAATTTCTGATACAGATCCAATAAAATTTAGTCAAAAAATTAAAAAAAAATATCCTAAAAAACCTTTAGTTCTCCTAGCTTTTGATCAATCTGAATTAAAAGATATATCTTTACATGATCAAGAAATTTTTGACGAAATTTTTATTTGGTCTGGAAATTCAAATGTATTTCCTGCAGCAATAAAATCTATTGAAGATAAAAAAAATATAGCTAAAGATGTAAAGACTGCTGATATAAGAACTGTTCTTTTTATTGAAGATAACCCAAGGTATTACTCAAGTATTTTACCAGTTTTATATAAAGAAATTATTTCCAATACAAAAAAATTAATGGATAAAAGCTTAAATAATTCTCAAAAAATTTTACATATGAGAGCACGACCAAAAATTATATTGATTAAAAATTATGAAAAAGCAATTCAATATATTAATAGATATAGATTCAATATTCTTGGAATTATCTCAGACCTTAGATATCCACATAAAGATAATAAAAATTATTTATCAGGCTTAAAACTAGTCAATTATCTAAAAAAAATAGAATCTGCCATACCAATTATTTTACAAACCACAGAACAGAATATACCAAAAGAGCTTAAAGAATCGTCAGTTAAAATTGTAAAAAAAGATTCATCTACACTTTTTAAAGAACTTCAAAACTTTATGATTGATGAACTAGGGTTTGGAGATTTCAAACTAAGATCACCATATCTTAAACGAATTTATAAAGCCAAAAATATAGAAGAATTAAATAAAAAAATAAAAAATGCAAATATAGACTCAATTAAATTTCATGCATCAAAAAATCATATTTCAAATTGGCTAGCAACAAGGGGAGAATTTGATTTAGCATCTAGTTTTAGAAAATTACGAAGAGATGACTTTAAAAATTTTAACGAAAGAAAAAAATATTATATAAAACTTCTTGAGAAAGAAAAGAGAGTTTCGAACGAATTAAAAATTGTTGAATTTTCAAAAAAAATAAATGATTTTTCTCATAACTTTATACAAGTTGGTTCAGGATCACTTGGTGGTAAAGCTAGAGGCTTAGCTTTTGCAAATAAATTATTAATCAAAAAATCTTTTAAAAATAAATATTCAAGAATTGATATAAGAGTGCCAAAAATTATTGCAATAGGTACAGATGAATTTGATATTTTTATGGAAAAAAATAATTTATGGGAAATAGCTTTAAATGTCAAAAACAATAAAAAGATACTAGATAAATTTCTTAAATCAAGTTTACAAAAAAAGTTACTCACTATTTTAAAAGACATTATAAATAATATTGAATACCCACTAGCAATAAGATCATCTAGTTTATTAGAAGATTCACAATACAAACCATTAGCTGGTATTTATAGTACATTTATGCTACCTAATTCTAGTAAATCAAAATCAAATAGATTAAATCAACTAATAGAGGCTATAAAACGAATTTATGCTTCAACTTTCTTTCAAAACCCTAAATCTTTATTAAATAATTCTGACCATAGATTAGAAGAAGAAAAGATGGGAATTATTATAATGGAACTTGCTGGTAAAAAACACAATGAATTGTTTTATCCAAGCTTTAGCGGTGTAGCGCAAAGTTACAATTACTATCCTGTTTCGTATATGGAAAGAAACGAAGGTGTTATTTTTGCAGCCCTAGGATTAGGTAAAACAATAGTAGATGGTGAAAAATCTTTAAGATTTTCTCCAAAATATCCAAAAATTTTATCACAGTATTATTCTGTTAAATCTACCATTAATAATTCTCAAAATAAATTCTATGCATTAGATATGAATAAAGGCAAAAATCCCTTAAAATATGGAGAATCTAAAAATCTAAAAAAATATAATTTATCAATAGCAGAAAAAGATAAAGAACTATCTAATATTGCCAGTACTATTACAAGTGATAATATTTTAAGAGATTCATTAAAATATTCTGGTACTAGAGTTATTACATTTGCTAATATTATAAAATATAATAGATTTCCTTTAACGAATATTATCCATGATATAATGATTTTAGGTCAAAAAGCTTTAGGATGTCCCGTAGAAATTGAATTTGCAATAAATTTAAATGAAAATAAACCAGATGAGTTTTGTCTACTTCAAATAAAGCCAATGGTAATTGGAACTAGAACAGAAGAATTAAATATTAAAAATTATAAGAAAAAAGATATCTCATTTTGCTATAGTAATCAAGTTATGGGGAATGGAGAAATTAGTTCAATAAATCATATAGTTTATATTGATCCAAAAAAGTTTAAAAGAGAAAAAACAAAAGAAATTGCTAAAGAGATAGGTATTATTAATGATAAACTCGGTAGTAAAAATAAATATCTACTTATAGGTCCTGGAAGATGGGGAACATCTGATCGATGGCTTGGAATTCCTGTAAATTGGGAGCAAATTAACTATGCAAAAGCAATCATTGAGATAGGGATTGATGAATTAGATTCTGATCCATCATTTGGAAGTCATTTCTTCCAAAATATTACAAATTTAAAAATAGGATATTTTACAATTAGAAAAAAATACTCAAATAAAAATATTGATTGGAGCTGGCTAAAAAGAAATAAAAGTATTTTTGAGTCCAATTATGTAAAAGTAATATCGTTGAAAAAATCCCTTATTATTAGGATTGATGGTATTAATGGGAATGGAATCATTCTAAAGCATGAAGAAAATGACTCGATAGAGCCTATGAACGAAGAAGATTCTTCAGGAATCTAATTTTGATTTAGAATATTTTCTATTATTAAAATTATATCAAATATATTGATACTATTATCAGTATTAATATCGATATTTTCAAATTGAATTTGACTTAAAGAGTCATTTAGTATTAAATCAATCATTAAAATAACATCCAAAATATTTATTTCATTATCTAAGTTCGCATCTCCAGGGACTATTTCCACATCATTGGTAAAATATATATTCCCATTAATAATACAATTTTGGTTACTGGAAAGTGAATAATAAAAAATATCTTCTGGACCTACATAAATATGATTATTATCATTTTGAATATTAACAACTCTATTTAAACTATTATTATTACTTGAAAGAATTGATGCAAAACCTTCGATGTTCACTGTATTTGATGAACTAATAATTTCAAAAGTAATTTTAGATAAATTATCTGAAAAATATGAATCATTAAAAGATCCTTGATTTGATAATAATTGATTATCAATTAATAAATCTGAACTAATTGTTAAAGGATTTGATAAACTTAAATCTAAGGCTTGAATTGGAGTAATATCTTTTTGATCAATATGATAATAAATATTATTATCCATATTTTGATACACACTATTAAAATAATTCCTAGCACAAAAATCTGCCCAACAAAATTCAAATGATGTATTATAGTCTGTTTCTAGTACATATTTTATCGCACTTAAAGGATTAACTCCAGTAGCATATCTTTCCCAAATTTTTTTAATAATTTCAGGATTTCCTTCAGCAATAATATTGTTCAAATAATGACCAAATAAAGCAATACTATAACCATCAGTTGATGAAATATTTTGATTTATATTTTCAAAAAAATTATCAACCCAATAAATATAATCATTACCATCTGGAACAATAATATCTTCGATCCATGTAGATGACATTTCCCAAAAATATCCTTCTCCAAAAGATAGATTATTTCGATATGATCTTTGAACTGCATGAAAAAACTCATGTGCAACAGTAAGTCTCATTGTGTTTAAACCAGAAGTTAAATACATATTTTCTTCATAAGCATTATCTATTTCAATGTAAGATGCTCCAGGAATATTTAAATCTGGTATATTATAACCATATACTCCAGCTGAATAATTTTTAATATAAATATCATATATCATATCATCATCTTCAACTACATCTAAAAAACCTAATTGATTAATAATCATGTCTTTTGATTTATCAGCAGCTAAGGCTACTTCATCAATATAATCTGGTACACCGTTAGGAATATTTGAATTAATTCCATAAAAATCATCAAGGTTTGGAGCATTGAAACCTTGGACATTATAGTGTATATAAAAATATCCTGAAGGAGATAATATAAATGCATCTCTTTCTGGTCTTGATCTATATTCATGGTTGTGATCTAGACAGCTATGCCTATTTGTAATAGAAAATATTGTGGAAATACTTAGTAATATAAAAAATAAATATCTTGGCAATTATACAACTCCTTGATCTAACATTGAATCTGCAACTTTTATAAAGCCTGCAATATTTGCACCTTTAACATAATTAATATAATTATTTTCAGAACCAAATTCAATACATTGAGAGTGAATATTTTTCATGATTTTGCTTAATTTCAAATCAACTTCATCTCTAGACCAAGAAGAAAAAATACTATTTTGACTCATTTCTAAACCTGATACAGCAACTCCACCTGCATTAGCAGCCTTGCCAGGACCAAATAATATTTTATTTTTTAAATAGACGTCAACAGCATCATTATTTGAAGGCATATTTGCACCTTCAGCAATACAAAAACATCCATTTTTTATTAAATTTTCTGCATCAGATTTATTTATTTCATTTTGTGTAGCACAAGGTAGAGCAATGTCACATTTTATATTCCAAGGCTTTTTACCATCTAAGTATTCTGATTTAAATTTATTTGAGTACTCTTTAATTCTACCTCTTTGATTATTTTTTAAATCAAATACATATTTTAATTTTTCATCATTTATACCATCTTTATCAAAAATTGTACCAGATGAATCTGATAATGACACAACTTTTCCACCTAATTGATTTACTTTTTCAGCTGCATATTGAGCGACATTTCCAGAACCTGATATTGCTACAATTTTACCTTTAAAAGAATCATTTTTTTTATTTAACATCTCTTCAGCAAAGTATACCGTACCATATCCAGTTGCTTCAGGTCTTATTAAGCTACCTCCCCAATTTAATCCTTTACCTGTTAAAACGCCCGTAAACTCATTACGGATTTTTTTATACTGACCAAACATATAACCTATTTCTCGTGCACCAACACCTATATCTCCAGCAGGAACGTCCGTGTAAGGGCCAATGTGTCTTTGTAATTCAGTCATAAATGATTGACAAAACTTCATTACCTCTTCACTTGATTTTCCTTTAGGATCAAAATCAGACCCTCCTTTACCACCACCCATTGAAATAGTCGTTAAACTATTTTTAAAAATTTGTTCAAAACCTAAAAATTTTAAAATTCCTAAATTAACAGATGGATGAAATCTTAAACCTCCTTTATAAGGTCCAATAGCAGAGTTGAATTCAATCCTATAACCTCTATTAACTTGTATATTCCCATTATCATCTAACCATGGAACCCTAAAAATAATTGTTCTTTCTGGTTCAACAATTCTATCTAGTATGTTCGCATGTAAATATTCTGGATTTTCTTGAACATGATCCCAGATTGAATGGACAACTTCTTTTACAGCTTGATGAAATTCAATTTCACCTGGAGTTTTTGTTACTAATTTTTCAATAAATTCATTTGACGTTTTATACATTATTAAAATCCTTTATCTTAAGTAGTATAATTTAAGTAACAATCTGTAATATTTATATTCTTTGTTTAATAAATCAAAGTACCATAAAATAGAATTCCTGTAAAAATAAAAATTACTATCAAAAAATAAAAATTTGAACTTTTTAAAAACATATCTTGCTAATAAATCAATAGCATTTCCAAAAACAGCTATAGCTTTAGTAGTACTTCTAAATATTATATTAATATCTGGAATACAGCATATTGTCCAAGATGATGATATGGTTAAACTACTTCCAAAAGATATCGAATCAATCGTTACATTTAATGATATTAGAGCAGAATTTGGAAATTCTGAATTTATGTATATTGCATTAGGACACGAAGGTTCAAATGCATTTAACCCCGAGCTTTTAAAGATTGTTTGGGAAATGTCAAAATCACTCGAAGATTATGAACCTATTGAAGAAGTAATATCTATTGCTACTGCAAATAAAATATATTTTGGTCAATTAGATAGCTCAATTATAGTGGAAGATTTAATGCTTCAAAAAAATATTAATTCAACTCAGATTGATTCTATCATACTTTACCTTAATAATAATCCCGAATTAAAAAGTAGTACAGTAAGTAAAAATGAAGATTATTTAAATATCGTTATTAGACCAAGATATAATAACCAATATGCTGATATAACATATTTCATGCATGATCTTACAGATCAATATGAAACCTATAAAAATAATGATGAAATTAAAAAAATTGACTATCATTATGGAGGTCAAGCATATGTTACAGGAGCAACTCCCGCTTTGGTAGCAAGTGAAGTAAAAATCTTGATTTTGTGTGGATTATTTTTAATGTGCTTAATATTATTAATTAATTTTAGAAATATACCTGCTGTTTCAGTAATTATTTCAATTATTAGCTTATCTTTATTAGGTATGTTAGGGTTTATGGGTTGGATTTATAATTTAACAAAATCTGATATTTTTTATTTTACTCTAAATCATACTTCAATGCCTATAGTACTGTTAACAATAGCAAATTCAGATGGAGTTCATATAGTAGGAAGATTTTTTAAAGAGCTAAGAAAATTAAAAAATATAAATTTAGCTATTACAGAAACTATGAATCATCTTGTTTTACCAATAACATTAACATCAATCACAACCTCATTAGCTTTTTTAACATTAATTTTCTCTCCTCTAACTGGCATGAATGGATATGGGATGGTTCTTGCTTTTGGAATTTGTTGGGCTTGGTTTCTGTCATTAACCTTAATGCCTGCTATGATATCTTTAATTAAATGGAAAATTAGCTCAAAGGCTATAAATAGAAAAAGTCTATTAGAACGACTAATTGATAAATTTGGCTCTGTTGTAATTTCTAACCCAAAAAAAATACTTTATCCATCATTACTATTTATTGGTATCGCAATTGTTGGGGTTACATTGATCAATGTTGAAGTAAACTATATTAAAATGTTTCGTAAAGGTAATATTATTAGAGACTCTGCATTATTCTTAGATAATAATATGACTGGGAACTTGAATTTAATGGTAAATATCCAAGCTGATGAAGAAGGGGCACTAAAAAACCCAAGTAATCTTAAAAAGATTGAATCAATTGAAAGATATTTAGATTCAATGGAAATTGTCACAAGTACTATTTCAATTACAGATATTGTAAAACAACTTCATGAAACTATTATGGATGGTGATTCAACATATTACACAATACCAGAAACAAGGAATGAAGTAAATAATTTATTTTTTTTATATGGAATGAATGATGATGCCGAACTTGATAAAATAATAAATTATGAAAATAACTCAACTATTGTTACAAGTTTGATGAAAACATTTTCAACAACTGAATTAATAGAATATAGAGAAAATATAAAAAACCATATTAATAATGAACTAAAAAATACTGATTTAACATTTAGATTATCTGGTATCATGATTATTTTATCAGAATTTATATGGATGGTAATAAAATCTTCTTTACTTAGTATAGGGTTATCTATGCTTATAATATTTATAATTTGTACTATATTCTTCAAATCATGGAAGTTTGGATTTTTATCTATACTTCCATTAGCTTCTGCAGTAATTGTTAATTTTGGTTTAATGGGTTTACTTGGGATAGACTTAACACATATGACTGCAATATTAAGCTCAATAATAATAGGAGTTGGTGTTGATTTTTCAATACACTATACTTCCGAATACAG
>CEOF01173952.1_pt1 | contig 13546 bp, 13 predicted proteins | sample 361311 | NCBI WGS metagenome assembly CEOF01 (sample SAMEA2619667, study PRJEB7988) | marine metagenome | biome: marine biome (ENVO:00000447); feature: surface water layer (ENVO:00002042); material: "saline water (ENVO:00002010), including plankton (ENVO:xxxxxxxx)" | depth 5 m
AACCCTATAGTTATTTACTACTCCATACAGTTCCATCGGCAGTATCTTCTATTTCAATTCCCATCTCATTAAGCTGGTTTCTAATATCATCAGCTTTTTGAAAATCTTTTGCAGCTCTAGCCTCATTTCTGTCTTGAATTAATTTTTCTATATTATCTGAATCTAAATTATCATCAGCTTTTCCAATTCCAAGCCATGCATCTGGAGATTCCTGAAGAATTCCCAATAAATTTGCTGAGAATAAAAGCTCTTTTTTAAATTTTTTCTTCAAATCATCAGAATCAGCTTTAGATAGATTTTTAGCAATTTCAATAATCTCAGCTATCGCTTTTGATGTATTTAAATCATCACATAAAGCACTAAGAACTGTGCTTGATCCGTTATCAAAACTATCTATATCTACTTTAACATCATCAGTTTTTTTTAGTGCTCTATATAATTTATCTAAAATAATTCTCGCCTGTTCGATCGTATCATCAGTCCAGTTAAGAGGCTGCCTGTAATGCCCTGATATTAATGCTAATCGAAGTACTTCTCCAGGCTGCTTATCAAGAAAATCTCTAATATAAAAAATATTTCCTAGTGATTTTGACATCTTCTCACCATTCATATTAAGCATTGCATTATGTATCCAATATCTGGAAAAAATCTTAGGGTCCTTATCTTCTCCGTGTGCTCCACAACTTTGTGCAATCTCATTTTCATGATGAGGAAAAATAAGATCCATTCCTCCTCCATGAATATCAAATGGCAATCCTAAACTTTTTTCAGACATAACTGAACATTCTAAATGCCACCCTGGCCTACCAAATCCCCATGGTGATTTCCATCCAGGTTGGTTATCAACACTTGGTTTCCAAAGTACAAAATCTCCTGGATTTTTTTTATATGATGCCACCTCTACCCTGCTACCTGCAATCTGATCTTCTAAATCTCTTCCTGATAATTTACCATAAGATGAATAAGAGGTCACATCAAACAACACATGACCTTCTGATTCATAAGCTGCATTTTTATCAATCATCATCTGAATTAATTCAATCATTTCATCAATAAAATCTGTTGCATGTGGTTGTATATCTGGAGCCTGAACACCTAGTGAAGCCATATCCTCATTATAAATTTTCTCAAATTTTGCAGTAATTTCATCAATTGGTGTATTAGTTTCAATAGATGCATTAATTATTTTATCATCTATATCAGTAATATTTGATGCATATGTAACCTTTGGATATATACAGCGTAGCACTCGAACAAGAAGATCACTAATAACAGCTGGTCTTGCATTACCTATATGAGCATAATTATAAACGGTTGGTCCACATGTATACATTCTTACATGATTTGGATCAGCTGGAATAAAATCCTCTTTTTTCTTTTCAAGCGTATTATGAATTCTAAGTTTAATCATAGTCTAATTTTATATAATCAATAAGGTAAAATACAACGAAATCAATCACTGATTAAATGGTTATATTTTAAACATAATTCATAGATATAGGCATATAATGAAATAAATTATACTATGAGAACAACATTAATACTATTAATTACCTATCTGTTTGGAGATGTAGTTAACCCCTACTATCTTTTTGCTTCATTATATCTTCTTTCGTTTATAGGAGTATATATCTTTTGGAAGAAAAAGAAACAAAATAGATAGAGTTACAACGAAGCTTATTTTATAACTTCAATTTTCAGTTTAATTTTTGCGATTCAAACAAAATCTGAGAAAATGAGAAGTAAATCGTTAACATTATTAAAGCAGCAATTAAAATAATTATTATATAGAAAATATATCTTAGCATTTACTTTTTATTTCTTCTGCATCTTTCTGAACAATATTTAACATTATCCCAATCTTTCTTCCATTTCTTTCTCCAATTAAACTCCAAATTGCATGTTTGGCAAATTTTAAAGGGTAATGTTTTCATAAATGTTGAGATTAATCAGTATTTAGAGATTTACTTATTATGAAATTTATTTACTATGAATGACTTTACTATAAGCTACTGTTTGTACTAAAATACTTAAGATAAAATTAAAAAGTATTATTTTCTGAGCTGTTACTTGAAATATAAGTGCAAAGGCAGACTCACGAGGAGATGGTCCATATATGAGAATTAGTACATACACTAATAAAAATATGATAAAGATTAAATTTCCGATTAAATAATAGTTATTAATACCATTGTGCTTGTACATCAGCCATGAATAACAAAGTGTAGATAGTAAAAAAAAACGAAAAATCCACATATTAAAAAAGATATGAGGATTGTACATTAAATCAGAAGGTGTTAAAGCTACTCCAATCATGGATAACGCACCCCCTAAACCTAATAATGAACCTATTTTTGATAATGTATTTGAATTAAATATTTTATGAGTCTGAGAAAAAAATATTATATAAGTAATTCCTCCAAAAACAAGTGCAAGATTAAAAAGAAAACTAGAATGAAAATTATTTTGGCCTCCATGAGTAATAGTTCTTCCTAAATCACTTAAAAAATTCTCGTTAAATAAATATCTTGTAGTATCATGATTAATGTAAGTGCTTCCAGGATATATGTACATACTTACAATAATACAAAAAAGAAAAAATGAAAGGGCTATCCTTGGAAAGACTATCATTAAAAAGTATTTTAAATCCATATTTTTCATAATCATAATTTAGTACAAAAATAAGAAAAATTATTTAATTAATAGATTATGGGATGTGACTATATGTAACAACTACTAAATGTAAAAATGTGTTTTTACCTTTTCTTGAGGTTATTTAATCTTAGATCGTATTGGCGTAGTTTGTCTATCAGTTGGTATTATAAACAACAAACCCCTCGTTTATTGAGGGGCTTATTGGGTTTCCTTCTAAATGGCGGAAACGTGTGGGAGTCGAACCCACCAGACCCATTTCTGTGTCTCAGCGGCTTTGAAGGCCGAGGTATCCACCGGGATAACATCCGCTTCCTTTAATTCTTATATCAATAATCATTTACATCAACAACAATAGCATTATAGCCAGTTCTTGATTTTATTTTTTTTTGAGTACCTGATGCATACTCTTTAGACTTGAAGTATCCTTCTCTTACTGCATATAAATTTTTATTTTTAGTAGATAGATATATTATATCAATTCTTGTATTAAAGTTCAAGCTTAATAATTCATCTCGAACCTGTATCGCATTATCCATACTACTGTAAGCTCCTATTTGTACAGAAAACTTATATTTTTTTTTATTTTTTTGTTTTGTAGTTAGTGATTGTTTGAGCTCCTCAACAATATCTAACAATGAATTTTGATTATCTTTATTCTTTTTATTGTCTTTACTGGACATATCAAAATTTTCAATTATATAATTATCAATTGAAGAATCTGGATATTTTTTTAAAAAGGTCTGCAAATAAAGTTGAGCAGTATCCTCTTTACCTGATAATGTCAATGCTCTTAAATATAAGTTTAAACTTCTACTAATATGTTCTGAGTTAGGATAATATAAATTTATTTTTTTAAGCCATTTACTAGATTCTATATATGAACCTTGCGTGTAATAGTATTCGGATATTTTCATAATTGCATCATCTGCATATTTAGAAGACTCATAATATTTAAAAAACTTTTTAAACTTTCCAATTGAGCTACTTATATCATCATCTATAAGTGCATCTAGAAATAAAAGAGATGGAATATCTGAAAATTCTCTCTTCATCGCTGGTAATTTCTCTTTAGCATTATTTACATTACCGGAATATACTTCATTGATTAGGTCATCAATTTCACTTTGAGAACACAAAATTGAAAAAAGTAAAAATATAGAAACTAAATAATTACTTATCTTGGGAATCATTATTACACAACCATAAATAATCTTCATCTTCTAAATTTGAAGAAGACAATGAACTAGTTTTGCTCATTTGATCTGCTAAGTTATTAAATTCTTTCTTTATTGATTCTGAAGTTTCATTAGATAAATTCATTTTCAGTTTTAATCTAACCATTTGAGCTAGAATAGAATCTTTTGCTACATCCTTAATCGAGTCTAACAAAGATATTGATTTTTGATTTTCACCCTGACTTGAGTGATAATCAGCTAAATCAATTAATGCATCAAAATTTCTAGAATCTCTTTCAACGAGATCTTTTAATATAAATTCAAATTCAGAATATCTATCTAGTGTAAACAGAGCATCTTTAATAAGATGTAAAACTTCTCTACTTTGATTAGGCTTGTGCTGCGCATACTTGACCCACATTTTAAGAGCTTTTGACAATAAATCTTTTGCATCATCAAGGAATGATTCCACATCACCTTCTTCTGATTTATGGTACATTATTTCGCTCTCTATACTGTAGGAATCTGCAATTAATTTATAGCATACAGCTAAGTCATTACTCATATTAAGAGCTTCTTCAAATAAGAGTCTCGAGTTAGAAAAATTCCCTTTGTTCAATTCTACCTGACCTTGTTTCGCTACATATAGACCTAAAATTCTACTATCTAATTCTCCAGAAATTTTTTGAAAAATTTGCAGATATTTTTTTGATGAGTTCCAATCATTAACAAGTTTATATAATTCAATTAACTCATTTAGAGCCCATTCGTTATGTTTGTCTAATTTTATTATATCTAAAGATTGAACAATCGCTTCATCAATTTTATTTAAGTACCTATAGTCTTGTGAAATATTTTTTAATAGCTCTATTTTTTCATAGCTATTTAAGTCTTTTCGTATCAACAAATTCTTATGAACTTTAAGAGCTTTTTCTGGTTTTCCTATTTCTCGTAGAACTTGACCTAACTTCAGGTAAGCCTTTACATTATTTGTATCACTTTTAATTAGTGCACGAAGAGTTGAATAAGATTCTTTTAATTTACCAATAAGCAGTTGGTCTAGTGCTTCATAGTATAAATCCTTGTCAGTCTTTTTATATTTACTACTATAGTCAAAATTAATAAATAAAAATATAGCAAGTATAATGAGTAATATGATTATGCTAATTAATGTATAGCTCATAGAGTAGTATTATTATCTTCTAAATCTTCAATAATCTCAAGTTCATCTTCAATACCTTGATTTCTCAATGCATCTAATTCAATCTGTATTTTTTTATTTTTTGATTTAAGAGATATTGTTTCACTTTTCAGTGAAATCATTTGAATCAATGAAATAATAAAACCAACTACAACGCCCAATGTTAGAGTAATCAGTAAAACAATCCAGACATTATATCCATTTGAGATTATTTCATCAGAATCCATAAAAGGTATTTTGATAGTTGTAGGCATTCCATCAATAGTATTTAATTCATTTAAAGATATTAAAAAATATATGCTACCAGAAAGAATCATTAAAAACATAAAATATTTAAGCAACTTCATAATTATACCCCTGATAAGTTCGTGACCCGAATAATGTAACTCCTCTCGCGTCATCAATTTTCACATCAATAATATCACCAATCTTTTCATTGGTTTTATCAAAGACTACCCATGTACCACCCTCAGTGCGACCTGACCACTGATCATTAGATTTTTTACTTACTTTCTCAACAAGAACCTTCGATATTTCACCTACATGTTTTTTATTTTGGATAAGAGTTTTATTGAGCTGAAGGTCAATTAATCTTTCAAGTCTATCTTGTTTCTCATCCTCTGTTATTTGTTCGTCATACTGAGAAGCTTTGGTCCCTGGTCTTGAAGAATATTTGAACATATATGCTGAATTAAATTCAACTTTTTCAGCAACTGATAAAGTTTCTAAAAATTCATCTTCAGTCTCTCCGGGAAACCCTACAATTATATCAGTAGTTAAAGCACAATTAGGTATATACTGTCTAATTTTATCAACTAAATTTAAAAATTCTTTCGATGTATAAGTTCTATTCATCCTTTTTAATATCCTATCACTACCAGCTTGTAGAGGAAGATGGATTTGATTACAAATATTATCATTTTTTGATATAACTTGCAGCATATGATCATCAACATCTCGTGGATGGGGTGAAGTGAATCGCAATCTTTTAACACCTTCTATCTTAGCAACTTCATCAAGAAGAGTTGGAAACTTTCCATCTGGAGTTTTGTAAGAATTAACATTTTGACCCAAAAGAGTGAATTCAACAAATCCACCCTTAACTCCATCTTTGATTTCATTTATAATACTATCAATAGGTCTACTTCTTTCTCGTCCTCTTGTAAATGGAACTATACAAAAGGTACAAAATTTATCACAGCCTCTCATTATAGATACCCATGAATTTACTCCCTGAGTTCTTGCTGGAAATAAATCATCATAGATTTCAAATTTTGAAAGCTTTGTATCTACTAAGTGCTCACTTATCTTAGATCTATCTTTAATAATTTTAGGTAAATTTCTATAGGAATCAGGGCCAAGAATAATATCTACATAAGGCTTATCCTCTAATATTACATCCTTAAGATTCTGAGCCATACATCCAAGAACACCTATAAGCATTGAAGGTTTTTTCTTTTTAAGATGTTGAAAATTATTTAAACGATTATGAACTGTTTCTTCCGCTTTTTCTCTTATTGAACAAGTATTTAAAAAAATAGCATCAGCAGCTTCTAAATCATTAGTTTGTTTATATCCAGATAGCTTCATCATATTAGATACTAACTCAGAATCATAAACATTCATCTGACATCCATAAGTTTCTATATAATATGTTTTTTGATTCATTTTAATTTTATTTTATCATATACCCTTTTATACTCGGTAAATATATTAAAGTTTAGATAAAATTCTCTAGAATATATTTATGGTTAATTTGCTATAAAAATATTTCTTAGGCTGGATTTAATCAAGAGTATTTTAAGTTATACAAAATTTTATCTAACTACTCTTAAAATAAAAATTTTTAGGATCTAATCTTTTTCTATTCTGCTTCACCTCATAGTGTAAATGAGGAGCTGTAGATTTCCCAGTATTACCTACTTCTCCAATTTTTTGACCTCTTACAACATAACGGCCCCTAGGAACATCTCTTTTTGAAAGATGGCCGTATACAGTTTTATAACCATTACCATGGCTTATCTCTATGTAGTGTCCAAATGAACCATTGTATTTTGAAGAAATTACAAGTCCATCAGCTGTAGCAACTACAGGTGTGCCAGTTTTTGCAGAAAAATCATCCCCTTCATGCTTCTTTCTTTTTTTTGTAAAAGGATCCTTCCTGTATCCAAATCTTGATGTTAATTTTGAATGATCTAAGCTAACTGGATATATTGCAGGCATATGCCTCAACTTCATTTTATTTTTTTCAGTATTAGCTGTCATCTCCATATAACTAAGAACTTCTAAGTTAGCTAATCGATCCAAATAATCAAGTTTATCAAAATAGCTTTGAAGATTAAGATCTGACTCAGGAAGCAAATACTCAAGATCTTGAAAGGTTTCTTTCGCAGCTGCTCCTCCAACTCCTAGCATTCTTATATCCTCATGAATTTTAGGTAGCTTTAACATATCTCTAATATTATCATCATTTTGAGCTATACTATTTAATTTCTGTTCAATATTTGATATTCTATCCTTCGAATTATTTATTGATTCAACCAAATAAATATTATCTTTTTTATGACTTTTAATTTCTTGATTTGTCTTCCATGCAGTAAAATCATCTGCTAGAAAATTAAATATTAAAAAATTTAATAAGAAAAGAAATAGAATTGAAGATAGGACAAGGCCTTTGGAGAAATTAATTTCTCTCATGAAACCTTTTTTGTTATTTAGAAATAATATTTTATACTTTTTACTTTTCATATCTATAATAACTGTTCTTAAAATTAAAAATAAACATAAATATATAAAACAAATAAATGTTTTAGAGCTTCATATTACTTAATTTAGAAATCTCAATATCATTACGATTAATTTGCTCTTTTCTGAATTTTATTTTCTCTATAATAGATAAAAATTCTTTATCATGTGAGAAATCATATTTATTGGAGTCTATATTCCCTAGATATTGACCAAGCAAATAACATTCATGTTTAAACTCAATCTTATATTTTATCTTATTAAAATATAAATTAAAATATTGATTAAAATTATTTAAAAAATTCTGGATATAATCAATTGCTGTCTTACTATTATCTATAAATAATCTCTGATAACTGAGCAATCGTTCAATTACGGGTTCAAACATCAAATTTTTGATTTAAATATTTACTTATATCAGCAGGACTGTACTTTCCTTTTGAAGCTTTCATTACAAGGCCGATAAAAAAGTTGATAAGTTTAATCTCACCATTAATTAGTCTATTATATTCTTCTTCATTTTGTTCAAGAACGGAATCAATACAACCTTTCAGATCATCAGAGCTTTTATTCTCAGCTGGAATATCATTAATTATTTCAACTAATTTTTGATCAGAACTCATAATTTTAGAAAATATTTTTTTTGCCATTGAATGGTCAATTTTATTATTGATTTCTAGGTCTATTAATGCTCTTAAATCTTTTCGTGGTATTGGAAAATCTAAAATGGATAAATTATTATCTTTCAAATACTTAACAATCTCTATACTAAGCCAATTATAATATTTAGTTGCATTCTTAAAGTTATCGCTACATAGCTGCCTAAAATAATTTAATAGATCTCTATTTCCCAATAGATAATCTATTTGATCTTTTTTTAATTTATACTTTTCAGATAAATCTAACCTTATCTGATTTGGTAGCTCTGGCATAGCATTTTTAATTTCTTTAATTAATTCATTAGAAACTTTTAAGGGAGGGAGATCAGGTTCTGGGAAGTAACGATAATCATGGGCATCTTCTTTTGTCCTAATTGACTTAGTTACTTGATTATTATCATCCCAAAGAAGAGTTTCTTGATCTATCTCTTTACCTGATTCAATTCTTGTACATTGGTAATTATATTCAAAATGAATTGCTTTCTCTACATTTCTAAACGAATTGACATTTTTAACTTCTCTACGAGTCCCAAATACTTTTGATCCAATTGGCATAACAGAAATATTCAAATCAACCCTTAGATTGCCCTTCTCCATATTACAATCTGATGCACCAATTGAACTAATAATTTCCTTTAATGATTTCAAGTATCCCATGGCTTCTTCAGCAGAAGATATATCAGGCTCACTTACAATCTCAAGTAGTGGAGCTCCACACCTATTATAATCAATAAGTGCGTCACCCTCTAAAGTATGAATTGACTTGCCAGCGTCTTCTTCTAGATGTGCTCGTAAAATTCTAATTTTTTTATTTTCTATATCAATAAATCCATCTTCACAAAGCGGGCTATCAAACTGCGTAATTTGATAACCTTTAGGTAAATCTGGATAAAAATAATGTTTACGAGAAAATTTAGTAATATTATTAATATTACAATTTAAGCTTAAGCCAATTAAAATGCCTTTTTTAACAGCCTCACTATTTATCATTGGTAAAGTTCCTGGATATCCCAGTGTTATAGGGCATATTTGAGTATTTGGACTTTCACCATAGCTCCAATTCGTTGGAGTAAACATTTTTGTTTTAGAATTTAATTGAACATGCACTTCAAGCCCAATAACCATTTCCCATTTATCTAAAAATAATTTTTTTTTATCCATTTATTTTAATTTTTCTTTAATATCTTTAAATATTGACTGCAAAGTATCTTTATCCTCAAAAATATTAAATGTATTAGTATCGACAATTAGAACTTTTGTCCAAGTTATATTTTCTATCCACTCATCATACATTAGATTAAGACGTTTTAAATATTCTGGATCAATTGTAGCTTCATAATCTCTATTCCTATTATTAATTCTTTCAAGCAGTACATCTAAATCTGCTCGAAGATATATTATAATATCAGGAGATTTCAAAAACTTTGTCATATTTACAAATAAATCTGAATAAGTCTTCCAATCTCTATCATCCAGATACCCCATATCATGTAAATTCTTAGAAAAAATTTCTACATCTTCATAAATAGTCCGATCTTGAACAAATCCTTTGTGACTATTTGCTATATCAATAATTGAGGCAAATCTGTGATGTAAAAAATAAACTTGGAGATTAAATGACCATCGATGCATATCTCCATAAAAGTCTGATAAATAGGGATTATCTGAAACTGACTCATATATATCTTTTAAATTAAACTCTTTAGCTAAGAAAGATGTAAATGTAGTCTTCCCGACTCCAATATTACCTGCTATACCAATAAAAGGATTTTTAATCATACTGTCTTTCCAATAATTGTCCCATATGATGAATCTACGGGTTTAACGCTTACTAAATCATTGATTTTTATTCTATTACTATTTACATGAAATTTAATATAGTTTTCTGTATATCCATGAAGTTCATTGTCATCTACACCTTCAACTAAAATTGTGTGGTTTGTATCCATGTTTTTAATAATAAATTGTGATTTCAAATATTCCGATAACAATCTTAATTTTTTACTTCTTTCATTTCTAACTTTTTGTGGAATTTTTAGATCTAATCCTGCTGCATAAGTATTTTCTCTTTCAGAATATGTAAATACATGCAGATAAGACACCTCTAAATCAGATAGAAGGTTGTATGTTTCATTAAATTCATCATTGGTTTCAGTAGGAAAACCAACAATTACGTCCACACCAATTGCTACATTTGGAATGATAGATTTTATTTTATTTATTTTATTGGAATAGAATCTAACGTTATATCTACGTTTCATTAATCTTAAAATTCGATCTGAACCCGACTGAAGCGGAATATGTAAATGAGGCATAAATCTGTTTGAAGAAGCAATCAAATCAATGATATTATCTGATAATAAATTTGGTTCAATAGAAGAAATTCGAATTCTTGGAATCGATGTTGACTTCTCAATCTCTTTAAATAATTGAAAACAGTTTTGATTGGTTCCTTTTCCAAAATCACCAAGATTGATTCCACTTAGCACAACTTCTTTATAACCTTTTCTATCAAGTGAATTTACCAGATCTACTATTTCACTAATTTTAGAGCTTCTACTTTTTCCTCTCGCTAGAGGGATTGTACAAAAAGTGCAATTATAATCACAACCATCTTGAACTTTAACAAAAGAACGAACTCTATCTCCACTAGAATATGATAGACTAAATGATTCAATGCTATCAAATTTGGATGTGACTAACTTAGAATTCATTTCTTTTTTTATTATCTCTGGGATATTTAATTTATTTTCACTTCCAACAACAAGGTTTATATCATTATTTTTAGAAAGTTCATCTGATTTCAACTGCGCATAGCAACCCGTAATCACTATAAAAGCGTTTGGATTAATCCTCTTTAATTTCTTAACTAATCTATTACACTTAATATTAGCATTTTCTGTAACTGAGCAGGTATTAACTACATATATATCAGCAAATTGATCAATTGATACAAGAGAAAGTCCATCCTCCTGAAATTGTTTGGCTATCATAGAAGTTTCAGTGAAATTAACCTTACAGCCTAATGTATGGAGAGCTGCTGTTTTAAAAGGAGAACTCATAATATGTTATTCATTGTATTTTTCATTATTAATAAATTATAAATTTTAAAATATTTTTTCCATCCTATAATGAATTATATTTCCAAAAGGTGGTTTAACAGATGCTATTTTAACGTATCCATTTTTTATATAAAAATCGACAGCTTTAAATCTGGAATTTAAAAATATTTTTTTTATATTATTCTCTAAAGCAATATTTTCTAGTTCTTTTATTAATTTTGAGCCAAGACCTTTTGATCTAAATTCTTTGATTATGGCCATATATCTAATTTGAGCTGTATTTTGGATGAAGTGAATCCTCCCAACTCCAATAATATTATCATTATGGTCAAATATTGCTCTATGAAATGATTCTGATTCAAAAATATCTATCTCAGTACCCCGAGCACCTCCCAGAGGTTTCCTCAGTAGTGACCATCTCAGATTTAAATATTGATTGTATAGAGTTTGATCATTTATAGATACTGATTTAATCATTTATCGCAGATATTCAGAAGGATTATTATTTTTTTTAGTACTGCATTCTTTCCAATAATAACACCAATTACACAGCTTGCTCTCAACTGGTACAAACTTATTTTTAGATTCTGAGCGTTCTATAGTTTCTATATTTTTAACTAATGAATCTGAAAATGCATCAATATTAATATCAGATAAACTAACTGAAACAGTTTTATGATTAGCTACATAATAATGAGATAAATTTATTTTTTTACTTTCTGGATACTTTTCAAGCAATCCTATGCCATAAATGGCCATCTGCATATCGTGCTTCATTTTTTTCTCATTAAGCATTTTTTTACCAGTTTTATAATCAATGATATTCATCTGATTTTTATCAATTTTATCAATTCTATCAATTATAGCTTTTATTTTATAGCCCCTTAAATCAAATTCTAAATTTTCTTCAACTTTATAAACAGATTCGTTGAAATTTGGTCCAAAGTTTTGATAATATTTAACAAGATAGTTAACGCCTGCTGTAAAATAGTCAACCTTAGTCTGCTTGATATATTTATACTTTAAAATATTATAATGCCAATTGTCATTCCACTTTTCTTTATAATAATTAACTATAGTATCAAGCGAAAAATATGTTTTATTCTGCTTAATTTTCTGTTTATAAATCCATTCGAGTGACTGATGAATCAGCTTTCCTAAAAAAGCCTCTATGCTCTCATCTTTTTTATACATTTTATCAATATAAACAAACTTATACTTAAGCGGGCAGCTATTAAATAAATTAATTTTTGAATAAGAATATTTACTTATTTTCATTTAGCTAATTGATCTTCTTATCAAAACAAAACTTCCAAACTTATTATCTTCAAAAAGAAATTCTTCACCAGATTGATACTTCCAAATTTCAAAATTATCATTATTTCTATTTGTATATCTTTCAACAGAAAATGGTTTGCCATACATCAGATAAATTTGACCTCTATCTGTAGCCCAACCTTGACCTGATATATCAGATAGATTTTCATTAACGAATCTAAATCTTTTAGTTAACTCATCAAGTAATTCATTAATCTTCGTTTCTTTATTGGGATCATTATTTTTCCAATATTCTACAATGTAGTCAACCTTTTCTTTGTCAGAAAGATTCTTCATTTTTCTCATTTCAGATGGAGAAAAAATATATTTCATTACTCCAACTATATCATACACATCATCTGACCATAAATCTATATTTGAATCATACAAAGTTACTGTTTTAGACGTTTTATGACTATTGACTATAAGGTCTATAATCATCTCACCATAGAAACCATCAGGAATCAAGAAATTAATCTGATAGGTATCTTGATTGATTTTTAGACTATCAAATACTTGACTATGAATATTATCATTGTTCGCAATCTCTAGTTTGACATCTTTGATAATTTTATTTTCTGATTTATTGTTTTTATCAAAATATTGAAAATCATATTTTATTTGTTTATGGTCAATATTCAATTTTTCATCAATTTTATTGTCATTAGCAAATAACGCGATATCGCCAAAACCTTCCGATGCTTGAAGAATTAAATTTTCTTCAAACTTTAT
>CEOF01190681.1_pt1 | contig 13539 bp, 11 predicted proteins | sample 361311 | NCBI WGS metagenome assembly CEOF01 (sample SAMEA2619667, study PRJEB7988) | marine metagenome | biome: marine biome (ENVO:00000447); feature: surface water layer (ENVO:00002042); material: "saline water (ENVO:00002010), including plankton (ENVO:xxxxxxxx)" | depth 5 m
GTTGAAGGCCCTGTAGAATTAATTGATTATGAAAAAAAAATGCCTTTAACTCAGGAGCTTTCTTATTTCATCAACAGTTTTGATGGTGGGAACATTTCTTTGGCAGATGGGTATCATGCTTTGGAGGTTGTTAGGATACTAGTAGAAGCAAGTAGTCAATTGTAATATGAAAAATCTAAAATACTTTGTACATGATTCCTCTTATGTTGATAAAAACGTTTCAATAGGGGATGGAACAAAAATTTGGCATTTCTCACATATTCAGACAGGATCAAAACTTGGAGAAAACTGCATTATAGGCCAAAACGTCAATATAGGTAATAATGTCAAAATAGGTAATAATGTCAAAATACAAAATAATGTTTCTGTTTACGAAGGTGTTGAGTTAGAAGATTATGTATTTTGCGGCCCATCTATGGTTTTTACTAATGTTAAGGTACCAAGGTCAGAATTTCCTCAAAAAGGCTCTGATTTTTACAAAAAAACAATTGTAAAAAAATCAGCTAGTATCGGTGCAAATGCCACAATAATATGCGGATTGACTATTGGAAGATATTCCTTAATTGGATCTGGATCTGTTGTCACTAAAGATGTTCCAGACTATACAATGGTTGTTGGTAACCCAGCTGAGATTATTTGTAAAGTTGATAAATATGGAAAACGTATATAAACCATTTTAAAAAAATTAATAAAAATTGAATCAGAAATTAAAAATATTTATTATAGGATTGGGTTAAGTTGGTTTATTTTTGACAGTTTAGTTCATTAAACATTTTAAAGTTATAGGTTTTAATTTATTTAATAAGATAGTATGGGGATTAAAAGAGGCATAGATAAAAACAAGAGACTAAAAAAGACGATCTAATTGCTTCTTCTAATTTATTTTTTATTTCGTATTGATTCTAAAGAAAATTGGGAAGTCGAGTATGGAGTAGTTATAGATGCGAATTCAATTTTTAATAAATCGTATTTTCAGGCCTTTAAATTAGTAAAAAAAGGATATGATAAAATATTGTACTATACAAATTAATAAATCCCATGGTTCCGCCCTTACCTTAAGGTGTTAGTTGTTAATAATGATTGAAAAATTTAAATCCTCAAATCACCCTTCTTTAGTGCTTACAAATCGACAAGTATGTGATCTGGAATTGTTAATGAATGATGGTTTTAAACCTTTAAAAGGTTTTATGAATAGGCAAGATTATTTTTCTGTATTAAATAATATGAGATTATCAAATGGCCTTTTATGGCCTATTCCTATTATTCTCGATGTTAATAAAAAAATTAGGAAATCCCTTTGTGTTGGTGGAAAGTTAACTTTGAAAAATGAAGAAGGTTTCCCATTAGCAATACTCAATATTGATGATATTTGGGAACCAAATTATTCTGATGAAGCTCATTTGGTTTATGGTACAACCGATTTATCTCATCCTGGAGTTTCGTATATACTTAATCGAAACGAAAAATATTGCTTGGGTGGTGAGATTGAGAACATTTCTCTTCCTTATCACTATGACTTCCAAGAAAACAGGCACACTCCAAGGGCCTTAAAAAAAATATTTAAAGAAAAAAGTTGGGATAAAGTTGTTGCATTTCAAACCCGGAACCCTATGCATAAGGCCCATGTAAAAATGACTTTAGAGGCTATAAGGGATATGAAGGGAAAATTATTAATACATCCAGTGGTTGGTGAGACAAAGCCTGGGGATATAAATTATTTTACTAGGGTCAGGTGCTATAAGATGATTTTGGCTGAGTATCCTGCAAATACCGCGATGTTGAGTCTTCTACCTTTGTCTATGCGAATGGCAGGGCCAAGAGAAGCAATTTGGCATGCTTTGGTTAGAAAAAATTATGGCTGCACCCATTTTATAATAGGGAGAGATCATGCTGGGCCCGGTTCTGATTCTAAAGGTTCAGCCTTTTATGGCCCATATGATGCTCAAAATTTACTTGAAAAATATCAAAATGAAATTGGTATTAATATAGTTCCATTTAAAACGATGGTTTATGTTTCTAGCCTAAATAAGCATATGGAATTAGAAAAAGTTAATAAAAGAGATAAATATAAAAACCTTTCTGGCACAGAGATGCGTCAATTACTTGATAGGGGTTTAAAAATACCAAATTGGTTTACATTTAAAAATGTTGGTGAAGAACTGAGAAAAAGTATTCCTCCAATAAATAAAAGAGGTTTTACCGTTTTTTTTACTGGACTCTCTGGCTCAGGAAAGTCAACTCTTGCAAATGGTTTAATGATAAAATTGCTTGAGGAGGGTAGCAGATCTGTTTCTTTGTTAGACGGAGATATTGTTAGGACAAATTTATCAAGTGAGTTGGGTTTTTCAAAAAGCCATCGCTCCATTAATGTTAGGCGTATTGGATTTGTTGCTAGTGAAATAACAAAAAATGGTGGAGTTGCAATATGTGCCCCTATAGCCCCTTATGAGGCTGATAGGTTCGCGAATAGACAAATAATATCAAGGTACGGTATCTTCATCGAGATTTATGTAAATACGCCTTTAGAGATATGCGAGGAGCGTGATTCTAAGGGACTGTATGAATTAGCCAGAAAAGGTGAATTAAAAGAGTTCACAGGTGTTTCAGATCCATATGAAGAACCAAAAAATCCTGATATTTCCATTAATTCAAGCGGTTTATCTCCTGAAAAGTTAGTTGAAAAAATTTATGGCAATATTAAAACTCTTGGATTAATAGAATAGAATTGCTGTGTGTTTAGTTAATAAGCATTATTTGATATAAATTTTCATGCTTGTAGATCAATCTATCTTTAAAGAGGTTAAAATAATAAAACCTGAGATCCACAGAGATGAAAGGGGTAGTTTTTTGGAAATATTTAAATCATCAAATTTCAAAAAGTTTGGTTTGCCCCATAAATTTGTTCAGGAAAATCAAGTTTTCTCAAAGAAGGGAGTTTTAAGAGGTCTGCATTACCAGTTAAATTATCCACAGGGTAAGCTAGTTAGGTGTATAATGGGTGTTATTCTTGACGTGGTTGTTGATATCAGAAAAGGTTCCCCCAATTTTGCGAAATTTACAGTTATTGAAATATCAGCTGCTAACCAGGTTTCCGTCTATGTCCCTGAAGGTTTTGCCCATGGATATATAGTTAAATCAAAGGAATCTCTAGTTTTATATAATTGCACTAACGAGTATAGACCTGAAGATGAATATGGGATTTTTTGGAATGACTCAAAGATTAATATTAATTGGGGGAATCAGAGTCCTATTATATCAAAAAAGGATTCATGTTTGCCTACTCTTGATAAACAAAAATTTTTACCGGTATACTAATGGATAGTATATTAGTTACTGGTGGTTGTGGTTTTATAGGCACAAACTTTATTAAATATTTTTTGGGTAAATATGAAAGTGTAAATCTTGTCAACCTTGATAAATTAACATATGCTGGTAACCTTACCAACCTTATAGGAATTAAAAATCTTAATTATACTTTTGTTAATGGAGATATCTGCAATTCGGATCTTGTAAAATCGTTATTTAAAGAATATAATTTTTCAATTTTAGTCAATTTTGCTGCGGAAAGCCATGTAGATAGATCTATAGATGGTCCTGCTGATTTTATTAATACTAATGTTGTCGGTACATTAAATTTGTTAGAACAAGCTAGACATTTTTTTGATTCAAAAAAAAATCTCAACAAATTTAAATTTATCCATATATCTACCGATGAGGTATATGGCTCTTTGGGCAAAAAAGGTAGTTTTTCAGAAAAAAGTCCTTTTAGGCCTAATTCACCTTATTCCGCATCAAAAGCGAGTTCTGATCATTTAGTAAAAGCATGGTATAAAACCTTTGGTTTGCCTACTTTAATTACAAATTGCTCTAATAATTATGGACCATATCAATTCCCTGAAAAGTTAATTCCACTCACCATTATCAATTGCATAGAGGGCAACTCTCTACCAATATATGGGGATGGAGAAAATATACGAGATTGGTTACATGTAGATGATCATTGTAAAGCAATTGATTTAATCTTGAAAGATGGATCTGCAGGTGAGACTTATAATATTGGTGGCCTAAGTGAGCTAACGAACATTTATGTTGTTGAAAAAATTTGTAGAATATTAGATACTATGTCCCCAAAGAAAGATGGAGCTAGTCATTTGGAATTAATAAAATTTGTGGAAGATAGACCTGGTCACGACAGGAGATATTCTGTTAGTATAGATAAAATCCAAAAAGAAATGAATTGGTATCCGGAAGAAACGTTCGATAGCGGGATAGAAAAGACAATTAAATGGTACTTGAATAATGAAAGCTGGTGGAAAAGTCTCAAAAAAAAATATAATCAACAAAGACTTGGGGTGATAAAAAAATGAAAGCGATAATTCTTGCAGGTGGTAGTGGAACTCGATTATACCCAACTACCATTGTTGTATCTAAGCAACTCATGCCAATATTTGACAAACCGATGATTTATTATCCCCTGTCTACTATTATGTTATCTGGAATAAAGGATATTCTAATTATTTCATCGCCAACTGATTTACCACTTTATGAAAAATTATTAGGTAGAGGTTATGAATTGGGGTTAAAAATATCATACGCGATTCAACCTAGTCCGGATGGGTTAGCACAAGCATTTTTAATTGGGGAAAATTTTATCGGAAAAGATAGTGTGGCTCTTATTTTAGGAGATAATATTTTTTATGGTCATGGAATGGCAAAAACTCTTCAGTCTTGTGTTGAAAAAGTTAAGACAGAAAACACTGCTACTGTTTTTGGATATAATGTCAAAAACCCAGAAGATTATGGTGTAGTATCATTTGATGAAAACAATAAGGTAACTGATATTATTGAAAAGCCAGAATATCCAAAATCTAATTATGCAGTTACAGGCCTCTATTATTATCCAAATGATGTGATAAAAATAGCAAAAAAAGTAAAACCTTCAAGCCGAGGAGAGCTTGAGATTACTTCAGTGAATAATAGTTTTTTAGTTCAAGGCAGATTGAATGTTGAAATTATGGGGCGTGGTTACGCTTGGTTAGATACGGGAACAATTGAATCGATGTATGCCGCGTCAAGTTTTATACAAGCAATAGAAGGTAGGCAAGGTCTAAAGGTTGCATGCATTGAAGAAATAGCCTTTAAAATGGGTTATATTAACAAATCGGGTTTGATCAAATTAAGTTCAAAGTATAAAAATGAATATGGTGACTACCTAAAATCATTAATATCTTAGGTGCTAAAATATTTATATTGTTTACTTTAACATTAAATTTTGTTAAATGTTATGTGATTAGTCTAATTTTTTAAAATTAATACAATTTATATAACTTTAATTGTAATTAAGGTTAAACCACTTCTAATAACTACCATCAATAAAACAAAATATTTTTCGTAATTATTTATAAAAAATAATTAAATTTTATCAGCTAAGAAGTATAATGTTTTTTGGTCGTAAATGAAAAACGGTAGTTAAAAAGTAGTTGCCTATAAATATTTCAAATATTAGGTTAAGTGTGAAAATTTCTAAAGAATAGAAGGTAGTTTCCCGGTAGCTAAATAAAGTATGAGTAGTATTTATCGTAAAAATAGAGACGGTTATTTTTATTATCAAACTTATATTTACAATCAAAAAACTGGAAAGAAGGATAAACGTATTTTTCATGCTTTAGCGACTAAAAATAGAAGCGAAGCTGAAACCAAACAAGCCTATTACGATAAAAAATACAGATTCCTAATGAATCGAAAAGAAGGTACTATTGTTCGTAAGCTTACTTGGCAATATAGTAAAACTTTCATTACAGTATTATTGACCGCCTCGGCAACAATATTTTTGGTTAAAGTTTTTCAAGATAAACCAAAGAATTTCACAGTGGGTACAAACTCAAAGGCATCTTTGCCTAAAGACATCATCAATAAACAGAAAGATATATTTGGAAATGATTTAAAACATCTTGATAGTAACAAAACCAAAAATGCCAATATTATTGATAAAAAAATTAATATAGAAAAAAATGCTATAGAGAGGAAAATCAAAGTAGTTCTACCTAAGTATAAGATTATTCGCGTATCTCAAGTTTCTGGCGCATTTGGTCAGGGGGAGTTACATGTTATAGTAAGCAAGCCTTTTAATTCAAAAGGACTCATGCGAATATGTGAAAATGTCTCAAATAGGCATTCTGAATTTGATAATATAATAATCTGCCTCTATTTAGATGATGAAATTGGTAGAGCACTTGCATCTGGAACTGATAATGGAATTACTGAAAAACAGAAAAATGATTCTTGGATTGCGATGTATACCTTCAATCCTGTTGAGGGGAAATTTTTTGATGATAACCCTGGTGGGTATCTAGGATCATTCTAATAATTTTTTAGATAGGGAGTTTTTATGAGAAAATTTATTTTATATTTGCTTTTTTTCCACCAACTTGTTTTTCTTCAAACAACTAATCAGATCAAAATGGCAAAAGAATATGCTAAAAGATCAGGCATGACAAAAAGCGATATTATTTCTACTGCAAAATCGCAAGGTTATACGGATAAAGAAATAGAAGATGCAATTGCTAAAGAGAAACCTGAGGAAAATAAAAAAAGTGATTTAAAAGATAATATGACAGAGATTTCAAACGGAGAAGATTTTATCCAAACTAATGATAATCAAGAAAGTCAAGAATCAAACTTGGAGGAAGAATTATTAGAAATTGATTCTAAGGAACAAATAGTTCGAAATGAGCTTAGTTATTTTGGATATGATATATTTAACCGAGATCCATCACTTTTTCAAGCCTCCGCCGTTGGCGCAGTTGAACCTGATTATTTGATTGGCCCTGAGGACGAAATAATTGTTATGCTATGGGGAGAAACTCAATTCCGTCAGGTTTTAACTGTTAATAGGGAGGGGTTCATCTTTATTCCAGAGGTTGGTCAGGTATTCGTTAATGGTCTTAATCTTAATTTGCTAGAATCAAAACTTTTTCGTGTAATGTCTCAATCTTATGCTAGCTTAAACCCACAAGGAAGAAAAGCAACTACCTTTTTAGATGTAAGCCTAGGCAACCTTCGTCCGTTAAGAATTCAAGTTGTTGGTGAGGTGGCGCAGCCAGGAGCTTACACTATTAATCATTCTGCCACACTTTTTTCTTCATTGTATTACTTTAATGGTCCTACAACGCTTGGTTCTTTGAGGAATATAAGTCTAATAAGAGGTGGCAAAGAGATTGGTAGTATTGATTTCTATGATTATTTACTAACTGGTAAGAAGCCAAATGATTATAAGCTTCAACTTGACGATATTGTGTTTATTCCGCGGCGATTTAAGACTGTAACCATAGAAGGTGAAATAAATAGGCCAGGAATTTATGAATTGAAAAGTAATGAAACATTGCAAGATATAATTAATATGTCTGGAGATCTGAAAATCACTGCATATCTAGACAGAGTTCAAATTGATAGAATAGTCCCTTTCAAAGAGCGTAAAGATTTGGGGATGGATAGGATGGTAAGCGATATTGATTTGAAGCAAATCGTTTATGGAGATGAAGACTTAGATTTACAAGATGGTGACCGGATACAGATATTTTCTATTTTAGATTCTCGATTAAATATTGTAGAAATAACTGGTGCTGTTACTAGACCAGGCAGCTACCAGCTTGAAGATTCTTTATATTTATTTGATTTAATTGAAAAATCAGATGGTTTATTAGGAGATGCCTACAGATCTAGAATAGATGTTATACGTGTTGATTCAAAACTAAATCAAAAGCTTATTAAACTCAATTTAGATAAAGTCTTAATCAAAGATCCAGATAATAATATTCTACTAAATAATTTAGATAGGGTAACAGTTTATAGTTTAGGAGACATGATTACAAAAAATACTGTTTCAGTTAATGGAAATGTTAAGCGTCCTGGAACTTATGCTTTGATAGACAGTATGACCATTCGAGATCTTATATTTTCCTCTGGAGGTTTTGTTGATCAAGAATTTTTGCAAAGTTCTTATTTGGAGAGGGCTGATCTTTTAAGGTACACTGATAATAACATTAATCGGAAAATATTATCATTTAATTTAGGTGAATTAATCCAAAATAAAGACTTTGAGCAGAACTTAATGCTTCAAGCAGGCGACGAAATTATAATCTATCCTAAAACACTTTTTGAAAATTCATATTCAATATCTATAAATGGCTCGGTGATTAACCCCGGTATTTATGAGCTTAAAAATCAAATGACATTGAAAGATTTATTAATAGAAGCAGGTGGTTTTAGTAATGATGTTTTCAGATATCTTGTAGAAATATCAAGAATTGATCCTCAAAACACCTCATCCCATATCTATTCGACCAAAAGAGAATTATCAATAAACAAAAAATATTTGGACATGTTACCAGTCAGTGATGATTCAAAAGGAAATATTAATCCTTTATTAGAACCTTACGATATAGTATTTATTCGCCCAGACCCTTACTTTTCAATGCAAAGAAAGGTTGAAGTTATTGGCAATGTAATGTATCCAGGTGAATATTCAATTTTGAATGCCAGCGAAACTATAAAAGATATTATCGAACGAGCAGGAGGTGTTAAAGAAAGTGCATATTTGGAGGGTTCGACTTTTATCAGGAATGGTGAAGAAATAAAAATTTCTCTTTCAAATGTTATCAAAAAATCAAAATCAAAATATAACTATCAGGTCCAAGATAATGATAAAATTATCATTGTATCTTATCCAAGGTTTTTTACTCTATCCGGGGAAATTAACGCACCAGGAAATTATCCATATAAACCTGGAGGTCGTATAAAAAGTGCAATAAAAGAAGCTGGAGGATTAAGCCCCAATGCGGATAAATCCAATATTTACATCATATATCCGAGTGGAATATCAAAAAAATATCAAAAGTTTATAGGAAACCATAGAATAATGGATGGTTCTGAAATTATAATAGGATTAGCACCGGAAGAAGAACCTTTTGACCGTACGGAATATTTCAAAGAACTAACAAATATTATGGCTAGTTTGGCACAAACTTTGTCTATTTTATTTATAGCTGTAAATAATTAAAATATAGAAATTGAATCCCCAAGAAAAAATCCAAACTATTGATGAAAATAGAGCCTTGTCTGAGGATACGATATATTTCTCTGATCTGTTATTAATTTTTGCTAAAAATATAAAAACAATCCTGATTGTTCCTTCTGTTCTATGTTTTTTCGCTATAGTATATGTCACTTTCTTTGCTAAGCCGATTTTTGTTTCAGAGTCTAAGATTATGTCATCTTCATCTAATGCCAATATTTCTCAAGCAGCTGGCATTGCAGCTCAGTTTGGATTTTCAATCGGAAATACTTCTCAAAATCAAGAATGGGTATATCCTGAGATCGTTAAAAGTAGAACCATTGCAAAATCAATGCTAAAAAGAAAATTTGACTCAAAAGAGTATGGACCACAAAAGTATCTACTTCAAATTCTAACTTATGGTAATAATTCACCACAATATGGTCTAGACACCCTAATGAAGGCTGGTGTTCTTAGTTTCCAGGGCATGACAAAAATTAAAAAAAATGGAGAGTTTTATGATCTTTCAATTCATTCGAAAGAACCCAATTTAGCAAGGGATATCTTAGGAGCACTCATTGAAGAACTGGATGCGCATCAGAAGGAGTATAATCGAGAAAAAACTAGTGAAGCGAGATTATTTATTGAAGACCGTATCTTAGAAACAAAAAAAGAATTAGAACTTGCTGAGGAAAATCTTAAGACGTTTAACGATAGAAATCGCCGGATCGAAAATTCTCCCTCGCTGCAGTTACAACGCAGTCGCTTAGCAAGAGAGGTTTCAGTTTTAACTGGAGTTTATACTACACTTAAGCAACAACTTGAAACCACAAAAATAGAAGAATTGAAAGAATCAAATTATGTAGTAGTTCTAGATGAACCGGAAGCTCCATTATTTGCTTCAAAACCAAATAAAAAAATTATAGTAATAATCACGGGTATTATAGGGATACTATTTGGAATTATTATTGCTATATTTGAAGAAGTTTGGAATTATATAAACCGTACCGAAGGCGTAAAGATTATTAAAGCAAAGAAAAAATTTAAAGAAAACATTTTAGATTTAATTCCAAAATTTTTTAAAACTTAGATTTGTAATACTTTACTGTTTTTACTTTTCAAATGATCCAATGACTCATTAGCTGTGTTAATGGATAGCTTATTTATCATTGAATAAATTAAAATTGACATTCCAATTAACAATCCGCCATCAAAATATGTTGACCCTCTCACACCAGATATTAAAAAATTAAATAAAAAAGCTTGTTCAAGAATCTTAGTATTGTTTCTAATGAGTTTCAATATAATTAGGAATGAAATAATAAATAATAAAACCCCAAATATCCCAAGCTCAGACACGGCTTTAAATAGCATTGAAGAACCATCGGCGCTATTTAAAGTGTATAATAATTCATTTATATTAGATATTGTTGATTCTTCATTTAAAATTTTCATATTATTCAATCCAACTCCTAATGGGTAGTTTGACAATCCATGATTTGCCATTTGATATCCTTTTAAATAAGCCAACGCTGAAATGTTATTTATACTTTGAATGTTAAGTCCGTTGAAGAAACTAAATACCGGAATTATTCGCTCTGAAACTGATGTAGAAACCAAAAAAATAAAATAAATTGAGAAAACACTAACAAAAGATAGTACAAAAAAGTAAGATAATTTTTTTATGCTCATTGAAAGCATGCTTATTGTTTTTAAGAGCAGACTAATAAATATTATCATAAATAGCGTCGCTGAAGGACAAAGCAAAAAAATTATTAATAAAACAAAAAATAACTTTTTACTAAAAGTTTTGATAAAATATGTAAAATTGGTGGTAATAATGAAATAGAACGGAGATAGGGAAATTGCCAAGTGCGAGGGTTCACTAAAGATTCCTGATACTCTTGGTATATTTAAAAGTAGATTTTCGTATCTAAAATTTGGGAAACCGAATATCTTATTGCTCATTATTTGTAAGATCATAAGTGTCAATTGAAAGTAAATCACAAAAGCAGAGTATTTTATTAAAATTTTATGGCGCCCTAGTTTTGAAACATTAAAAAATTCATAGAAAACAGGAATGAGAAATGATAAAGTTACAATACTCAAGGATGTCAAATAAAATGAACTAAAATATATTTTTTGCAAAGATACTTGAAAAAAAGCGAGGATAGAAAGGAAAGATAGCAAAAAAGCGAAATTGATTAAAGTCCTGATATTGATTCCAATCATCAAATATAAAATAGGGAGAATTATTACATAAATTGGTATGCCATCTGCAGGACCCATTGATAACGTTACAGGCCAAAAGAATATATTTAAAATTAATGAAAAACTAATTATTTGTTTTCTAGTAACCATTATTATTATAAAATATTACTAATATTTAAACAATATTTTAAATAAAAGTAACCTTCAATAACTAAATCGAAATATCATTTTGGAATATAAAAAAATTTCTGTTGTTACAATTTCATTTAATCAAGGCAAGTACTTATTACGCACTATGAATTCAATAATAGACCAAAAGTATCCTAATTTAGAATATATTATCGTAGATCCTGGTAGTAGTGACAATAGTAGAGATATAATTTTAGAACACAAAAACTATTTTGATAAAATTATTTTTGAAAAAGATAGTGGTCCTGCCGATGGTTTAAATAAAGGGTTTTCATTTGCGACTGGTGATATTTTTGGATACCTCAACTCAGATGATATTTTATATCCAAATGTTTTAGAAAAGATTAATTTAAATTTTTGTAAAAACAATAATATAGATGTTTTAAGTGCTCATGGTTACTACATAGATGAGAGCGATCTAAAAATTAAAAAAATTTTTTCTAATAGATTTAATCTCAAGCAATATTTATATGAAAATTGCGTTATAATACAGCAATCAACATTTTTTAGTTCCAAAATTTTTAATAAAAGTAAAGGGTTTAATGTTAAAAATAATATTGCTTGGGATGGCGAATTGATGGTTGATTTCGGTCGAAAAAATGCTAACTTTATTGTTAGGAATGAATTTTGGAGTGGTTTTAGAATTTATTCTGAATCAATATCTGGAAAAGAAGATTATAAAAAAAAATTGGCCTTTGATTATGAAAGGTTAAGGAAAATAAGTAATGTGAGAAAACCACATATATTAAAAAAATTATTACATAAAATTATTTTTTACATAAGCCAACCTGATATCTTGTTGCTCAAATTAAAATCTAAAATCAAATTATAAAAAAAATTAAACAGATGAATACTTTACATGTAATAAATACAATTGACAGCACAGTCGGAGGTCAAGTTTATGCACTTCTTAATATCCTTCTTATGGAAAAGGAACTCGGTATTGCATCTACCATACTAACATCGGATAGTAAAAATATCGACAAAGCCTTTATTGAAAATTCTTCCTTCCAGATGTTTCCATACAGCTACCCTAAAAGGTTTTATAATTCCAAAGGAGCAGTAAATTATTTTAGAAAAAATCATAATATGTTTGATCTGATTGTTTTACATGGTGTTTGGAGTTTTTTATTATATAGAGTATCTGCAATTGCATCAAAAAATAAAATACCAATTGTAATGTGGCCACATGGTTCACTTGACCCATTTGATCTTAAGAAAAAATATTTAGCAAAAAAAATCTTTGGATATTTATTTATAAATAAGCTAATAAGAAAATTAAATTTTTTAATATGCACATCAGATCGGGAAAGAGATGAAATTGAAACTTATGGTGTGGAAAAAGAAACTAAGGTTGTTCCTTTACCTATAAAAAAACCAGATTTCATTGGTAGTAGGGAAAATTTTAGACAAAAAAATAATATTAAATCTAATGATTTTGTTTTTCTGTTTTTATCTAGAATTGATTACAAAAAGGGTTTAGAAATATTAATTCCCGCTTTCAAAAATGTTTTAGATAATGCTAAGGTAAAACTAATGATTGCTGGCAGAGGTGAAAAAGATTATGAGCATAAAATCAAAGTTTGGATTAAAAAATATGGCTTAGAAAAAGATGTGTTGTTTCTAGGTTTTTTGTCCGATCAAGAAAAAGCAGATGCATTTTGTGGAAGTGATTGTTTTGTGTTGCCATCGTTGAATGAAAATTTTGGTATAGCAATTTTTGAAGCTTTGCAATTTGGATTACCTGTATTAATCTCAAATAATGTTTATTTGCATAATTCAATACTAAAATACGAAGCTGGTTGGCTATGTCAATATTCTACAAGTTCATTAATAAGAGAAATGAATTCCGTGTGCTCTGATCATGTACATTATAAGAAGGTCCAAAGTAATGCTAAAAAAGCGGGTGAGCAATTTTCTCCATCTAAATTAGTCTCTTATTATGAAAACCTATATAAGGATTTAAGGATAAAATAACTTTTTTATGAAAAATTTATGAAATATCTGATTACTGGTGGATCTGGTTTTATTGGAACCAATCTTATTTCTTTTTTACAAAAAAAATATCCATCATGCTCCATTTTAAA
>CEOF01080087.1_pt1 | contig 13492 bp, 12 predicted proteins | sample 361311 | NCBI WGS metagenome assembly CEOF01 (sample SAMEA2619667, study PRJEB7988) | marine metagenome | biome: marine biome (ENVO:00000447); feature: surface water layer (ENVO:00002042); material: "saline water (ENVO:00002010), including plankton (ENVO:xxxxxxxx)" | depth 5 m
ATTATAGATGAAATTTTTACTAATCCTGATGATAAAATGAATATTGGAATTAATTATTCCCAGGGAGACAAGTTTGCTGCATCGAGTTTATTAAACAGAGACAGAATAGGCTTAACTTTAAAAAGCGAAATTAGCGACAGAATTCTTATTAACGGTAAAATTGGGGTTCCTGTGAGTGGGACAGATGAAAATGTAATTCTTGGGAATGTTCAAATTGATTTTCTTTTGAATGAATCTGGATCCTTAAAAGCAAGAATATTTAACAAGGAAAATGAATTTCAGTTTTTTGGTGATGAAATAGGTTTTACACAGGGAATTGGTATCCAGTATGATGTTGAATTTAATAATTTTAAAGAGCTTTTAAAAAAGATTAAAAAAAATAATAAAAAGAATTAATATATTTAAATACATTTTAACAACAACTTATTTTTATGGATTCTACTATTTCTAAAAAGACTTTATTCAACGCATCTTGTATCGCATTAATTGTAACTGCAATGACATTTGCAATTAGGGCTGGGATTTTAGTTGAACTGGGAAACGATTTCAATTTAAACAATACTCAATTAGGCTGGGTAAACTCTATGGCTTTTTGGGGTTTTCCAGTTGCTACAATTTTTGGAGGATTATTATATAACTATTTTGGCCCAAAAAAATTACTTGTATTTGCCTTTGTTGCTCATTTGTTGGGTTTAATTCTAACAATTTATGCATCTGGTTTTACACTTTTATTATTATCATCCTTTTTGATTGGTTTTGCTAATGGTTCAGTCGAAGCTGCTTGTAACCCATTAATTGCAGATATGTATACTAACAATAGAACAACAATGCTAAATAAATTTCATGTATGGTTTCCTGGTGGAATTGTAATAGGTGCTTTAGCAACTAACTTCATGAATACACTAGGGCTAGGTTGGCAATTGAAGATTGCAATTATGATTATTCCAACATTAATCTATGGATTTATGTTTTTTAAAGCAATTTTTCCAAAATCTGAAAATATTGATACAGATACTTCGAATAATATAAAATCTCTATTTACAGTATTATTCATTTTTATCGCAGTATGTATGACTCTTACCGCTACAACAGAACTTGGAACTCAACAATGGTTACAGCCATTACTTGAGAAGTCAGGAGCTAATCCGATGTTGATATTAGCAATGACAACTGGAATTATGGCAGTTGGAAGGTATTTTGCTGGTCCGATAGTACACAAACTTAATCCAATTGGAGTTTTATTTATGTCCGCAATTGTTTCTACAGTTGCAATTTATTTTATGTCAGTTGCCGATGGAACTGCCCTTTATGGTGCGGCAATTCTATTTGCTTTTGGAGTATGTTATTTTTGGCCTACTATGATTGGATTTGTTGCAGAATATATACCTAAGACAGGTGCCTTAGGAATGTCGTTAGTTGGTGGTATGGGCATGTTCGCCACTGGAATTTGGAATCCTATAATTGGGTCATGGATTGATACAAACACAAAAACTGCTATTGAGTCTGGTCTGTCTCAAGATTTAGCTGAAGTTGCTGCTGGAAAAGCTACTCTAGCAAACATGACATATTTTCCATTAATATTGATCTTATTTTTTGGAATTTTATTTGTAAACAGAAAAAAATTAGAAAAATTAAGAATAAATGGACAATAAACTGAGGTTAGGAATTTTAGGTGGAGGTGGAGATTCATTAATTGGTGTCTTACATAGAGTGGCATCAACAATGCATGATAAATACCGATTAATTGGAGGTGTATTTAACCCAGAACATTCAGTAAGTTTAGATTTTGGTAAACAACTTGGCTTAGATGCTAGTAGGGTGTATAAGGATTTAGATTCTATGATTGAATCTGAAAAAAAGATTGATATTAAAGACAGGATACAGGTTGTTTCTGTTTTAACACCAAACTATTTACACTACCCAATGGCAAAATCATTATTAGAAAATGATTTTCATGTAATTTGTGAGAAACCACTTACAACTACATATAATGAAGCTATCGAATTAAGCAAAATTAAACAGTCAAAAAAATTAGTTTTTGCTGTTACCTACACATATACTGGATATCCAATGGTTAGACAAATGACCGATATGATTAAAAATGGTGTTATTGGAAATGTCCATAAGTTTGATGCACAATACTTGCAAGGTTGGTTAAATCCTGTTGTTCATGAAAAAGAAAAAAGATTATCAACATGGAGATTAAACCCTAAAGTTAGTGGAATTAGTTGTTGTGTTGGTGATATAGGAACACATGCATTTAATATGGTCGAGTTAGTGACTGGCATGAAAGTAAAAGAGTTATTAGCAGATCTAAATACATTATATTCTGATAATCCAATGGATGTGGATGCAAATATTTTAGCTCGACTCTCAAATGGTGCAAATGGTACAATAAGATCTAGTCAAATAGCAACAGGTGAAGAAAATAATTTAAGAATTAGTGTTTATGGTGATAAAGGTGGTTTAAAATGGGAACAAGAAAATCCTAATTATTTATATCATTTAACTGACGATCAACCTCTTAGAGTGTTAAAATCAGCTCATCAATATAATTCAGAGATATCAAACCTTTCAATAAAAATTCCACCAGGCCACCCTGAGGGTATATTTGATTCAATGGGTAATATTTATCACGGAGTTTCAAAAGCTATTAATGGCCAATCGTTTTATAATGAAGAATTTCCTGGTATTGAAGATGGAGTTAGAGGAATGGACTTTATAGAAAAAGCAGTTCATTCTAGTAAATCTGGAAATGTTTGGGTTAATTTAGATTAAATAGTTACTTCTTTTTGTAAAAATTCCATTAATTTTACTTTTCAATTTAAGTTTTGAAAAATATTGGTGTTTTAACATCTGGAGGCGATTCGCCAGGAATGAACTCTGCTATAAGAGCAGTAGCTAGGACCTGTGCACATTATAATTTAAAATGTACAGGTATAGTTCGAGGATACCAGGGTCTTATTGAAAATGACACTAAAGTTTTATACACAAGATCAGTCCGTGGAATAATAAACAGAGGAGGTACTTTTTTATATTCTGCTAGATCTGATGAATTTAAGACAAAAGAAGGTAGAAAATCAGCATATGATAATTTGATAAAAAATGATATTGATGGTTTAGTAGTTATAGGAGGAGATGGTTCATTTACTGGTGGTCTTAAATTAATAGAAGAGTATAATTTCCCAGTAATTGGCATACCAGGAACAATTGACAATGACTTATTTGGAACATCTCACACATTAGGTTATGATACTGCTTTAAATACTGCAACAGATGCGATTGATAAAATAAGAGATACTGCTATTTCTCACCATAGATTATTTTTAGTTGAAGTAATGGGAAGAGATGCTGGATTTATTGCTTTAAATACAGGTATTGCAATTGGTGCTCAAGAAATATTAATCCCTGAAGTTAATATGAGTTTAGATAACTTAATTAATTCTTTAAAAAGAAGTAAAAGTGCTGGTAAAACCTCGACAATAATTGTTGTTGCTGAGGGTGATAAAACTGGTAATAATGTTTTTCAGCTTGCAGATACAATTGAAACAAAACTCCCAAAATACGAAGTCAGAGTTTCAGTTTTAGGTCATATGCAGCGCGGTGGAAGCCCATCTTGCTTTGACAGAGTACTAGGTACACAAATGGGAATTACATCTGTTGAATCACTTTTAAATAATGAAAAAGGATTAATGATTGGAATTAGCAACGGAAAAATTACAAAAACAGATCTTTCAAAGGCAATTAAAGGAAAAACAAAAATTAATAAGGAGTTGCTTAGAATGTCAAAAATAATGAATACATAAAATAAACTATATGAGTAAAATTAAAATTGGAATTAATGGATTTGGTAGAATTGGTAGAATGGTTTTGAGAGCTTCTCTTGAGAGAGATGATGTTGATGTTGTTGCTATTAATGATCTTCTTAATATTGATCATCTTTCTTATCTTCTAAAGTACGACTCTGTTCACGGAAAATGTAAAGCGGATATTTCAGTAAATAACAATAATCTCATCATTAATGGTAATGAAGTTTTTGTTTCAGCCGAGAGAGATCCTAAAAATATAAATTGGGATTCTAAAAATGTTGATATTGTTGCTGAATGTACTGGAATTTTTACCACCCTTGAAACAGCTCAATATCATATAGATGGAGGAGCACCTAAAGTTGTAATTTCTGCTCCATCTAAAGACGCACCAATGTATGTAATGGGTGTTAATCATCATGATTTAAATAAAAATGATACTATTATATCAAATGCAAGTTGTACAACAAATTGTTTAGCCCCATTAACCAAAGTTTTAAATGACAACTTTGGAATTGATGAAGCATTGATGACTACTGTTCATGCAGTAACCGCTACACAATTTACAGTTGATGGTCCTTCAAAAAAAGATTACAGAGGTGGTAGAAGTTCTCTATTAAACATAATCCCTGCTTCCACAGGTGCAGCAAAAGCTGTTACTAAAGTTATCCCATCATTGGAGGGGAAAATTACTGGAATGGCTTTTAGAGTTCCAACAGCTAATGTTTCTGTTGTTGATCTAACTGTAAAATTAAGTAAAGAAACTAGTTATGAAGAAGTAATGAAAACACTAAAAAAGGCTTCTGAAAGTGAACTACACAATATTTTAGGATATACTGAAGAGGCAGTAGTCTCTCAAGATTTTATTGGAGATAGTAGAACATCTATTGTAGATGCTAAAGCTGGCATACAATTAAATTCAAAGTTCTATAAAATAATATCTTGGTATGATAATGAAGCTGGATACTCAAATAAATTGTTAGATCTAGCTAAATATTTTTCTAGTTAACAATTCATGAAGCTAATTGTAGATAGTGGTTCAACAAAAACTGACTGGATTTCATTGAGTAAAGAAGGTAAGTTAATATTTGAAACTCATACTTTAGGTCTGAACCCCCAGGTTCTAGATGAGCATATAATTGAAGAACGAATAATTAATAATTATGAACTTTATCAAAATAGAAAAAAGATAACTCATCTATTTTTCTATGGAGCTGGTTGTGGAACTGAGCCACCCAAAGAATTAATTAAAAAGGTCTTTGAGTCTATATTTATTAACGCTTCGATTAATGTTAAAGAAGACACTTATGCAGCGGTTTTTTCAGCTGCAAAAAAAGGGGAAAAATCTATTGTTTCTATTATTGGTACAGGATCAAATTGTACATATTTTGATGGAGAAAATATTCTCCAAAAAGTTACATCACTAGGATATGTTTTAATGGATGATGCTAGCGGAAATTATTTTGGTAGACAAATGATTAGAGACTATTTTTTTGAAAAAATGCCTGATGATATTTCAGAAAAGTTTTCAAAATCTTTTGAACTTAATCCAAATATTATTAAAGATAAATTATACAAAAAGCCTAACCCAAACACTTATTTAGCAAAGTTTGCAAAATTCATTGTTGAAAATAAAGAGAAAAAATATTGTTCAGATCTAATAAAAAAGGGTTTTAATTTATTTATAACAAACCAGATTGAGCAATTCGAAGATTGTAAAAAAATACCTCTTCATTTCATTGGTTCCATTTCTTTTTATCTTAAGGATGAACTAAATGAGTGTTTAATTAACAGAGGTATGAATCTTGGTAATGTGTTAAAAAAACCAATTGATGGTCTGGTTAATTACCATCTAAAATACAATTCTAACTAGCAATCATATCGATTTCTACTTTTGCATCTTTTGGCAGTCTGCTAACTTCAACTGTAACTCTTGCTGGTACATTATTTCCATCAAAAAAACTACCATAAATTTTATTAACTTCATCGAAATTTTCCATATTAGTTAAATATATTGTAGATTTTATAACATTATTAAAATCAAATCCAACTTCTTTCAATATAGCTTTAAGGTTATTCATTACTTGATTTGTTTCATCATCTAGTGATTTATTAATCATTTTACCATTTTTTGGATCTAAGGCTACTTGTCCAGAAATATACAATGTATTATTTGAAAATATAGCTTGATTGTATGGCCCCACTGGATCAGGAGCCTTTTTTGTGTAAACAACTTTTTTCATAAAATTTAAATTTATAGTCTTTTATCAGGTTCCTTTCTTTTTTCATATTTTAAATCACTCAAAAACCCACTTTTAATTCCAATAAAAAAATACCAAGATTCTCTTACACTAAATGGAACCCAGCTAAAATTCATTTTCCAACTATCAAGATCTCTCTCAAATCTAAGCTGAGTATAAGTAAACCCCTTATTTTTAAAATCAAATCCAGATGAACCTCCAACCTTCCATTTTTTTGAAAGCATGAGATTTCCAGAAAACATTAATGAGTTATTACTAATACTATTCTCACCCTTATTATTTAAGTAGGTCAATGAATGTGCAAGTCTTAAATCCCATCCGATTTTATTAATATATTCTTTCAAATTTTCTGATGAATCATCATTGTTTTCATTGTCATCAAATGTACTTTTGGTTAAATCCTGGCTTTGACCAAATAGATCATCAGTTCTTCCACCACCAGATAAATTTTCACTATTTTCATTTTTGGAATCTGAATTAAAACTTTTACTGTCAATTGCATAAGTTAAGTTTATATTAGCACTGGTCATTCTAACAAGTCCACCTCCATTACTTATGTTTAATTTGTTAATTCTATAACCATTTTCATCAATTGAATAAGGATCAAATGTAGCTCCTATATTTAAATTAAGTTTATTATCAAAAATATTTGTTCCAGCTGTCATCCTAATAGGATTTAATTTTAAAGAATCAGCAGCAATATTATAACTAGTTGAAAAATTCAAATTGTTTAAAATATTAATTTTTTTTGGCTCTACAACAGTGCTGTCTTTTTCTCTAATTTTGGCTTCAAGGTTATTGCTTACATTTATCCCTATGCTACTAGAGTAAACTTTCGATGGTCTTCCAAAAAAAGAATCTTCAAATCTTGTATATTCTGCTGTGTTACCATCAGCATCAATTATATATGTATCATAGTATTTTTTAAAACTAGGTCTTGTACTATAGCTTATGGATGGTCTAACAACATGTCTTATAGATTGAATTTTCTTACCTTCTTTAAAATTAAATAATCCATAGATTGTTGTTCCTACGCTAAATCCAAAGTCATATTGATTAAATCTATCAAAACCTTTAATAGTTTCTTCAACAGACTGATCATTATCTAGATTATTAAAATCATTTTTAAAAACAGTTGAACCAGTCCAAACTTCTTCAAAATTTCCATTCATACTAACGCTAAAATGTTTAAAAACCTTAAAGTTTGTGCTAATTGGTATCGAATGTTTCATTCCATATTTTGCATCATCAAACATGCCTTTTTTAAGAAAAAGAGAATCCACAGTATTAATTCTATTTTCTCCTCTTACAGTGTATTGGAAATTAATATTTTTTAAAATACCCTTTTTTTGTGCATTCTTTTTTACAAATGGATATATTCTTTCCATATTACCTTGAAAAGTTGGCAGAACCAAATTAACACTGTTTGTTCTTGTATTTTGGGAATGTGAAGCTGTAAGTGATACATTGACTGAGGGATACCCTCTAAAAGTTTTGGAAAATGAAATGGATGAATTTAATGTATTGTTTAGAAAATTTGGAGTATTTATTTGATTTAAAGATTGTCGAAAATAATTACTACTACCTAAATTAACAGAAGCTGAAAATCTATTGTTTGGATTAGCTTTAGAATCTTGTGAATGAGACCATCTAATATTATAGATATCAGACTTACTATATCCAGGTAAACCTCTTTCTCCATCAATTAAATTTTCAAATCTAAAACTTAATTTTCCTGAAAATGCATATCGTTTTCTATAATTTGATTCAATTCTCATTCCATAGCTTCCATTTGTATAATAATCACCTAGTAGTGTTAAATCAAAAAAATCACTTGGTGCAAAATAATATCCTCCGTTCTGTAAAAAGTAGCCTCTATTATTGTTTTGTCCGATTGTAGGAAATAAAAATCCTGAATTTCTGTCTTCATTTAGAGGGAAATATGCAAATGGTAAAAATACAGGTGTTGGTACATCATAAATATATAGATTACTTGGTCCTGCAATTATTTTATTTTTTGGAATAAATTTTCCAGATCTTACTCTAATGTAATACTCAGGATCGTCAATGTTTTTAGATGTAGTTACTTTAGCTTCTTTTATAAAATATATTGAGTCATTTTCTTTTTTCGTTGCTTGAGAAAATACATTCATATCACTTTGTTCTGATCTTGAATTCCATATTAATGCTTTTTTTGTATCAAAATTATATCTCAAAGAATCAGGATTTACCTCATCAGATCCTTGTATAAATACAGGGTTTTGACTAGGTTTTCCTATTGAATCAAAAATTCTTCCAGCAGAAACAATATTGTTTTGCCAATCAAATTCAATTATACCAGCTTTGAGTTGAATATTCATATAGTTAAGTTCAGCTTCATCATAAAGAAGTATAATTTTTTCCTTATTATTAATCTTAATAAAACCTTTAGCTTTTCTTTTAACTTTATCAAGCAAGAATTTATTTTCGCTTAAGCTATCTATTTGAATACTATCAATTTCTTTTTCCTGTGAAAAAATAGAGGATGAAAATAAAACAAAAACCATTAAAAATAATGATCTGATAAAAAATCTAATATGATTTATTTTTAAATGCAAATTGAATATTAATTTTCCAAAATTAATGATAATTTTATAAGGGATGTATAGCGCTAATAATTATAACAGAATTCTAACATTTTTATTATTATCATTTTTAACTTTTTCTTTAAATTCTCAACAAAATAAATATACAATAGTGATTGATCCAGGTCATGGAGGTAAAGACCCTGGTAATACTGGAAATGGATACCTGGAAAAAAATATAGCTTTAAGAATTGCTTTAGGATTAGGTGAAATTCTTGAAAAAAATGATAATTACAATATTATTTACACAAGAAAAGATGATAGATTTATTGATTTGTTTAGAAGAGCTCAAATTGCTAATGACTCCAACGCTGATTTATTTATTTCAATTCATTGTGATGCACATAGTTCTAATGCTTATGGTGCAGGAACGTTTGTTCTAGGGCTTCATGCTAATGATAGAAATTTTCAAATTGCAAAAAAAGAGAATTCTGTTATCTTCTTAGAAGATAATTACGAACAAAAGTATGATGGTTTTGATCCTGATAACCCAGAGTCAGTTATCAGTTTAGTTTTAATGCAAGAGGAGTATCTTGATCAAAGTATTAATGCTGCAAATTTTATCCAACAGTCATTTGTGAGAAATCTAAACAGAAGAAACCGGTCAGTTAAACAAGCTGGTTTTATTGTCTTAAAATATACTTACATGCCTAGTGTTCTTGTTGAAACAGGATTTCTAACTAATAAAACAGAAGGCAAATATTTAAATTCAAAAAAGGGTCAATCAGATATGTCATCTTCAATTGCTGATGCTATTGATAGATACTTTCAAAATATTGAGAATGATATGACTGGTTATGAAATTTTGACAAAAAATAATATTGATAAAAAAGATGAGTTTATATTTAAAGTAAGAATTGCTTCTGGATCAAAACTTATTCCCTTAAGATCTTATAATTTTAAAGGTCTTAAAAACCTTTCCTTTGCCAAAGAAAACAGTTTGTATATATATTTTTATGAAAAAACTGCAAACTATAAAATAGCAATTGAAAATTTAAATAATGCGAAGAAAAAAGGTTTCAGAGATTCTTTTATTGTGGTGTTTAAAAATGGATCTGAGTATAGTTTAGATAAATATTTAAGTGAAAATGAAAAATAATCTTCTATAATTCATAAATTTATATAAAATAGTTTTTTTGAAAATCTCATATGAAATAAAAACTGCAGTATTGGTCCTATTAGGGATCTTTATGTTTATAATTGGATTTAGTTATCTTAAAGGTAACCATGTTTTTATTTCAGACCGTACTTTTTACGCTATATACGATGATGTTGAGGGAATATCTAAAGGAACACCCGTAACTATTAGCGGATTTAATGTTGGTAGTATTCAAAATATAGAATTTTTCAATGATTCTCAAAAGCTACTTGTAAAGTTCAGGGTTGAAAATAAGATAAACTTTTCAAAAAATAGTATTGCTCAAATATATGAAACAGGTCTTATTGGTGGTAAAGCTCTTGCTGTAATATCTAAACCCGGTATAGTTGCTAAATCAGGGGATACATTAAGCTCTGCGATTGCACCTGGTCTAACTGAATTAGTCAATGATAAACTTTCACCTTTACAAGAAAAGATTGAGTCAACTTTTGTGAGTGCAGACTCTCTCTTAATCGCTATTAATAATATATTAAATAATCAAACGCAAAGTAACATTAAAAACACTTTTGAGGATTTATCTGAAACCGTTGAAAATGTAAAGTTTTCAACAACAAAATTTGAAAATCTATTGACAGAAAATGAAAACAAGATATCGAATACCATCAATAGTATTGCTATTACATCTTCAAATCTTTCAAATTTTTCAAATAGTTTTGCCGATCTTGAAAAAACAATTGAAAACTTTTCTAAAACATCTGATAATTTAAATTTAATTTTAAGTGAAATTTCCTCGGGTAATGGTACTTTTAATAAATTAATTTTTGATGACTCTATCATTAATTCTTTAAATTCAGCCAGTGATAATATAAATTTATTACTTGAAGATTTACGTCTAAATCCAAAACGTTATGTTCATTTTTCTTTATTTGGAAAAAAGAACAAACCCTATGAAAAGAGCGATGAATAGTATTTTAAATACTATGCATGCATAGTATTTTTATTTATATTTGATTATGCCTTATTTATCATCAATAATTTTTGGAGCTTTACTATTGCTAACTATTTCATTATTTGTTATGAATTGTAAAAAAATTATAAGGAATATCAAGTTAGGCAAGGACATAGATAGATTTAATAATAAAAAAGTCAGGTTTTATAAAATGTTAAGACTTGCATTTGGCCAGACCAAGATGATTGACAAACCTGTTGTTGGTTTTCTTCATTTAATTGTTTATATAGCTTTTATATTAATTAACATTGAGTTAATTGAGATTATTATTGATGGTTTAACTGGTTCTCATAGGGTATTTGGTCCATATCTAGGTGTTTTTTATGATTATTTAATTAGTTTTTTTGAAATACTTGCATTTTTGGTAATTATTTCAGTTATCATTTTTTTGGTTAGAAGAAATTTAATGAAAATAAGTCGATTTATTTCAAATGATTTGAATGGTTGGCCAAAGTCAGACGGTAATTATATCCTTTACATTGAATTAGTTCTTATGTTTTTGTTTTTAAATATGAACGCAACTGATCAAGTTTTACAAAATGCCAATTATTTAAATTACGGAAGTTATGGTAGTTTCCCTATTAGCTCTTTCATTTCCCCAATGTATGAAAATTTAGATTTAGATTATGTTGTATTTATTGAAAGAACTTCATGGTGGCTTCATATAACAGGAATATTATTTTTCTTGAACTATCTGTATTACTCTAAACATCTTCATATTATTTTAGCTTTTCCAAATACCTATTTTTCTAATTTAAATTCAACAGGTAAATTTTCAAATTTAAAATCAGTTTATAAAGAAGTTAAGGCAATGTTAGATCCAAATATTGATCCTTATTCCGCCGAAAATTCGAGTCAAAGTGAAATGTTTGGTGCTAAAGATGTGTTTGATTTAAACTGGTTCCAGCTCTTAAGTGCATATACCTGTACAGAGTGTGGCAGATGCTCTTCAGAATGTCCTGCAAATCAAACTGGAAAATTATTATCTCCAAGATCAATTATGATGAAAACTAGAGATAGAATAGAGGAAGTTGGAAAAAACTTAGATAAAAATAAAGTTTTTAAAGATGACGGTAAAAACTTATTAAACGACTATATTACTAAGGAAGAACTTTGGGCATGTACAACATGTAATGCATGTGTTGAATCATGTCCTATCGACATCGATCCATTATCAATTATTATGGATTTAAGAAGGTATATGGTAATGGAGGAGTCATCAGCTCCAACTGAAATTAATAATATGATGAACAACTTAGAAAATAATGGCGCACCTTGGCCATATAATCAACAGGACAGATTAAACTGGAAAAACAACTAATAATATGGAAAAAAAAGAAATTGAAAATTTATTAAAAGAAAAGCTTGAGGATGGACAGCACATTAGCCCCATACTTCCAAAAGGAATTAAAAACTATTTGATAGATATAGATGGTACAATTTGTGATGATATTCCAAATGAAGAACCTGAAAGAATGGCCACCGCAAATGTCTATCCAGACGCTCTTGAAACTTTAAATAAATGGTATGATCAGGGTCATATTATTTGTTTTTTTACATCTAGAACAGAAGATCATCGTTCAGTTACAGAAAAATGGTTGAATAACCATGGTTTTAAATACCATAGTATGGTTATGGGTAAACCAAGAGGTGGAAATTATCACTGGATTGATAATCATTTAGTTAAAGCAACAAGATATAACGGAAAATTCACTGATTTGATAGACAAAACAGCTACAATTCAAGTTTTTGATGATGAATAATAAATAATGGATGTTATTACTATCAAAGAAATGAAAAATAGAGGAATTGACCCTGAGATACTTTTTTGGGTTGGTTGTGCTGGTTCATTTGATGATAGAGCTAAAAAGATTACTAAATCTTTTGTTAATCTTTTAAATAAAGCCGGAGTTTCGTTTGCAGTGCTAGGAACTGAAGAAAGTTGTACTGGTGACCCTGCAAAAAGAGCTGGAAATGAGTTTCTTTTTCAAATGCAAGCAGTTTCTAATATTCAAATATTAAAAAAATATAGTTTTAAAAAAATCGTAACAACGTGCCCTCACTGTTTTAATACATTAAAAAATGAGTATCCTGAGCTTGGAGGTAACTATGATGTTTTTCACCACACTGAACTTTTATCTCAATTAATTTCAGAAGGGAAAATTAAAGTTAAAAACTCAGATTTTAATGGAAAAAAGATAACTTTTCATGATCCTTGCTACTTGGGAAGGGCAAACAAAATTTACGAAGCTCCAAGAAAAATTATTAATTCATTAAAAGCTGAACTAAAGGAGATGAAAAGTTGTAAAGAAAAAGGGTTGTGTTGTGGTGCTGGTGGAGCACAAATGTTTAAAGAATCTGAAAAAGGAAAAAAAGAAGTAAATATTGCTAGAACAGAAGAAGCAATTGAAACAAAATCAAACATAATTGCAGCTGGATGTCCGTTTTGTAATACAATGCTTACAGATGGAATAAAAAGCAAAAAAATGGAAAAAAATCTTAGTGTTTTAGATATAGCTGAATTATTAGATAAATCGACTTAAAAAATGCTTATAAGTTTTAATAAAATATGTGATTCTTCAAGGATTTGGATTTTTCAATCTGATTTAAAAATTGAAGACAATAAAATTGAATCAATTAAAAATGAGTTAGAAAAATTTCTTATTCAATGGTCATCACATGGTAAAGAACTA
>CEOF01203711.1_pt1 | contig 13478 bp, 16 predicted proteins | sample 361311 | NCBI WGS metagenome assembly CEOF01 (sample SAMEA2619667, study PRJEB7988) | marine metagenome | biome: marine biome (ENVO:00000447); feature: surface water layer (ENVO:00002042); material: "saline water (ENVO:00002010), including plankton (ENVO:xxxxxxxx)" | depth 5 m
GAACCAAACTATCTCAAACAACCTTGAGGTAGAAGTTAAGAAAAAAGCGTATGAGTATGCCAATACGTTATCGTCCTTTACCGATTTACCACCGATATCACGAAGGCGGTTGGAAAACCTTTACACAGTAGATATCGATGACAGCGTTGTTGATCGCATGCTGGATTACAACATTACGCTAAGAGAGCAACCCGAAGTATTCCAGTTACTAAAAGATTACTGGGATAGTGAAGTCGGTGATCCAGATATTATTATGAATCGGCTAGGTATAAACGAGGATTCTACTGGTTGGGATTTGTATATCTCGCTTACGGGCAGAGTTACTAATACTGAGAAAAAGAAACAGGCATCGTTGTACCTCTCTAAGAGCGGGATTCCCGGTTTAAAGTATTTGGATGCCGCATCAAGAAATGTAACTGGAGTTTTTAAGGAAAGAACAAGAAACTTCGTTATTTGGGATCAAGAAGTCCTAGACAATCTCGATATGAACCCACCCCCAGTAAGGGGAAGTGTGTTTCAGACCGAACCCGCCTCTGGCGGGTTTTTTAATGCCCGAGTCAGAAAGGAACTTACAGACAAGTTTGGCGAAGAGGGGATTAGCAATCTAGAACGCGATGGCGTGATCCGGATTGTTTCAAGCGTTTATGACATTCCTGTGGGAGTTCGTGATCGATTTGAAAACTACGATCTCGCTCATGCTTTGTACGATGAAAATTCTGGAACGTCCTACCTTATAGAGGACATGATCCCTAAAGGAACTGCGCCCAACATTTTGATGCACGAAGTGGGCGTTCACTATGGGTTGAAACAGATGCTCGGCCCGGATCGGTTTGCAGAGTTAACCAAAGAAGTTTTAGATAAACAAAACGATCCAAACTTTGCTCCTTACTTCAAACAAGTTGCTGACAGTTACGAGTTTTTGCTGAAAGAAGGGGACGACGCCGTTTACTCCGAAGACTTCATTGAAGAAGTCATTGCGAAGATTGCCGAAGACCCGAAAGCACTGGATAGATCGATTATCCAAAAGTTGTTTCGGTACATCAGAGAATTCTTTCAAAGATTTAATTTCGCAAACGAACTCACCACCGGGGATATACAAGCCGCAGTTCGTGGCGCACTCCGACAGTCAATGGACGGAACTCCGTCCGTTAACGTGGCGAGGCAGGATAGGGTACTTGCCTCACTTACAGGGAACATTGAAAGAGCAAAAGAGGCTCTTTTCAATGCTCTGCCTCGATCAGATGACAGGTTTGGGCATCTTCCGTTTGTGCTGAATCAAAGCCTTTCTGAAGAGGACAAGAAACGCGATTTCTCAACGGCAGAAATGACCAATGCCGAAAAGAAGCGAGCAAGAAAGACGTTGGTTGATGCGCTTAATCATATCCAACGCAGTTTTAACGCACAGGCAAAAGGCACAAATCTCAAGATTCACTTTGCAACCAACACACCAGACTCGGAACGCTTAGTACATCTATATAACCCCGACACAGATGCGATGTTGACGTTCCGGTTTGGGTTTAGTCCAGAGTCACCGACTCGGATGTCGATGCTGACGCCAGTTGTTGACTTCACCAACATGGCGAATGAAACAATCAATACGGTTGACATCGATAAAGCCATTTTCCTGCTCAAGAATCGTGACCTAAAGAGGCACTCTGCTTTAAGTTTCTATATTGATCACAGACTCGGAAGCAAGGTTCCATCAGGGCTAATTGCAGGACTGGATCAGAGAGCCGGGAAAGATTCCTTTAAGTCTTTTATTGCCCGTCTTAGTGAAACCGATCCAAACCGATATCGCTATCTGCTAGACGCGGAACAGGTATCTATTGATTCGGGAATCCTGCGTCAGCACGTTACGCCAACGACCATTAACGGAAAAGTTCGGGCTTCAATACCCAGCCGATCCACCAATGACGTAAGTGATGCGGGCGTTGCGCTTATCAATCGTGCAAATGGCAGTACTAAGCGTAACTCATTGCTTGAAAGCCTTGAGACTGCAAGGCAGGAAGGATGGCTGTGGGTAACCCAAGGCGCGGTAGACCGTTATCGAAGCGTACAGAAAAAACTAGGAGATGCGGGTCACAAAGCGTGGCAGATGATGCATCTTTCGGACAACTCCACCAACCTGATGCATGCCGTACTGCACTTTGGACGGCCAATTGAAAGAAAGTTCAACGGCAAGTTTGATGGATACGACATAGACCCAGACAGCAAAGGTCTTATCGAAATCCTTCAAGATGTCGGCGGAGAAACAGATCGCTTTCTGACTTGGATAGTTGGCAATCGTGCTGGCAAGTTGTTGAAAGAAGGGCGCGAACAGAACTTCACCGCAGATGACGTGAAGGAAATGAAACTCCTGTCCAAGGGGCGCATGGAGGATGGACGTAATCGCGGCCTTGTCTACATGAAGGCGATGCGTGAAATCGCCAAGTTCCAAGGCGCAATGCTTGATATGGCAATGAATGCAGGAGTCATATCAAAAGAGGACAGAGCAACTCTGACTACGGACTTCTATCTTCCTTTCTATCGTGAGTTTGAACAGAAAGGCAAAACAAAGGTTCGTGGGCCGGTGATGACCGCAGACTTCGTAAACATCCGAGATGTAATCAGAGGATTAAGTGGCAGTCCACTAGAGGTCAATGACGTTCTTCATAACCTAATGATGAACTGGGCTTCGTTAATGAACGCTTCGATGAAGAATCGAGCGGGTGTGGCCGCTGTTGAGGCCGCAGAGAATGCAGGAATTGCAGTTAGGGTTCCGAAGAAGGATGCCGCAAAAATTTCGTTCACTAAACGAAAAAGCATTAGCGATGTTTACCAAGATCACATTTACGTCTTTAAGGATGGAGAAAAAGTCTGGTATCAAATTCAAGACCCGATGATTCTTCAGTCGTTGCTCGCCCTTAATTTTGATGCGGGCCAACTTAAAGGCATGAAAGCCCTGTCCACCTTTAAGCGTTATTTCACTTATGGCGTTACTGCAAGTCCTGCATTCAAGATTCGCAACCTCATTCGTGACTCAATGCATTCTGTTGCTGTTGGTGACCTGAGTTACAACATTTTCGGAAACGTCAAAGAAGGTCTTGCGGTAGCAACAGAAGACAACAAGATTTTCCGTTCAATGCTTGCTGGCGGTGGTGCGTTTGAGTTCGGTTTTCTCCACGATGATCCTGCGGCACTCCGTCGCATTGTTAACTACGGTATGAAACATGTCGGTAGAGGAATGCCGAAAACCGAAAAAGAGATGAGGGAAAGAATTCTCGATACTTCGGCAAAAGGTCTGTTCTTTCTGAAGAAAGGTTGGGGTAAGTACCAACAACTTGGCAACATGATGGAAAACGCGAACCGCGTTTCTCTATACATGAAACGTGTTGGCGAAGTCGGTCACATGCAAGCCAACTTTGAGGCAAGAGACTTACTTAACTTCTCATCTCATGGAAACTGGGTTGCGACTCAGTATTTGATCGGTTCCGTTTCTTTCTTGAACGCCAGAGTCCAAGGTTTGAGCAAGTTAGGCCGCTCTGCGAAAGACCACAAGCAACGTGGGAAGTTAATGGCGGTTGTGGGAACAACGGTTCTTGCCAGTGTTCTTCTTGAGTTGGGAATGGGTGATGATGAGGAATACAAGAAACTTCCTAACTGGGTACGAGATACCTACTGGCCGATTAAATTGCCGGGAGAGGACAACTGGTTCCTGCTTCCGAAGCCTTTCGAAATTGGAGCGATGGCTTCTATCGCGCAAAGGTTCACACAGCAGTTTGTAGATAACAGTGCCGATCCGGAGTTGTTCACAGAACGCTTAGTCCAGATTATCCAAGATCAATTGGCGTTCGATTGGCGACCACAGATGTTACGTCCTGCTTGGGAAGTAATGGCAAACAAGGACGAGTTTAAGGATCGTCCAATCGAAACTCTGGGTTGGCGAATTTCAAACAAGTCCAAAACGTTGATGGAGCATAAGTACACGTCTTCATTTGCTTCCGGATTGTCTAGAGCCATAGATGCTGTGTATCCCGGTGAAACACCTTTGTCTCCGGTGCAGATTGATCATCTTGTTAAGGGCTACTTCGGTTGGCTTGGGGCGACGATTGTCGGCTCGGCAGACATTCTCTTTAGCGATGAAAAAGAAGCCACCAAAAGGCTAGATGAGTACTACGGCATTGTCCCAATTGGAAGTTTCATCAGGCTCGGGCCTCCAAAACATACGAGAAGTAGCGACCTGTTCTATGAGCAACTAGAAGAGATCAATGAACTGAAAGCCAACTACAACCATTACAAAAAGTTTGAAATGGATAAAGAGTTGCGCGAACTGCTTGCGGAACAGGACGATGTGTTGAAGTGGTACAGGCTGTACAACCGCATGAATCGAAAGATAGGGGAACTTAACAACGAAATTGGAATTATCCATGAGGATGAAACCCTTTCCCCCGATCAGAAAAGAGAAGAAATAGATAAGCGCATTGAATCCAAAAATAACATTACCTCTGACCTGATAAAGATTCGCAGAAGAGAAGACAGGCCAGAAGAACGCGGCACTTCAATCATTAGTGATGCCAGAGCCGAAGCAAGCGTGGACGATGACTACGATGTCGCCGCCCTTCAAGAGGCGATTACTCGCGGGATGGAAAACCAGAAGAATTCGATAGAAGAACGACTCTACGATTCTATTTTTAAGGCTGAATTCAGCCCCTTAACCCGGTTTAAACCATTTATCCGTACTCGCCATTCTCCAAAAGGCGGTTCCTCTGCCTACGGGCCTCTTCAAATCACGACAGGACTGATGAAGTCTGCTGAAAGTCAGTTAACTCTGACCAAGAAAGAGAAGGACTACGTTCGCCGCTTTATTAATCAAGGTGAAAAGTTCCTTGAGTTCGGAAACGAGCCGGATCGAGAGGGATACGAAAAGAAATATGACTATGGCGGTGAAGGTGACTTGACCACAAATTCAGATAAGCGTCTTTATAAGCAAGTTGGAAAGAAATTGATACGCCTTGTCTGGGATCAGTCAGGAGGGGATTGGAAAGCATTTATCAATGCATGGAGATATGGAGAGGGAAGCAACAAGGATGTTGAAAAGGCTGACAAAAGGTATTTCGCCGCGTTTACTGACAGTTTTGGGGTCTAGTTTATTTCTAGTAGGCTGTACTGCTCTAAAAAAATCCACGGTAGTCGGAACTGGGGCCGCAGTTGGAGCGACAGCGGCAACAGTGGCCTCATCAGGTGTCGCCGCTCCTATTGTGGGCGCACTTGGTGGTGGATTCATTACTGATTTCGTAACTGAAATCGCCAGCGGTGGATCAAGTTCAAATCAATGCGCTCCTACAAACTTCTTTGACTTAATCGAGGCACTGATCCATATGGCGGGCTGGGGTCTGCTTTTGGTAGTGGCGGCTCCAATGGTGTTGGGTTGGATATTGCCCGGCCCACTTGAAAGAAGGAAGAAAGGATGAAGTGCGTACACGATCTAGTAATGGTGTCGTGGATAGATGCTGATGAGGAAAGCGGGTGGCAGAAGTATGAGAAAAAACCCGCATGGGTAATTCACACTGTGGGCTACCTTGTCGAAAGACCAAAGACAAAAACAGATTTTGTCGTTCTTGCAAATTCGCACCTTCCAGACTCAGATTGTTGGTCTGGAATTAATCGCATACCTAGGGGGATGATTATGTCGATAAAAACTTTAATCAAAGGAGTCTCTTGCGGGGAATTTTATGAATCGAATTCTGGTAATTCCGGACACACAAGTTAAGCCCGGTGTCGCGCTCGACCACATGCGTTGGGCGGCGAAAGCAGTAAAAGATTACAAACCCACCCATGTTGTTCACCTAGGAGATCACTGGGATTTTCCATCGTTGAGTTCTTACTCTTCTCGCATAGAAGTTGAAGGGAAGAGGATAATAAATGACATCAATGCTGGGAACGAAGCCATGCGGCTTTTTTGGAAAAACCTCAAAGGTTTGAAGAAGTTACCAGAGTTTCACTTTATTTTTGGTAACCACGAAGAACGTCTAAATCGTTACGTTAACGACAACCCGGTACTAGAGAATTTTCTAGACCTTAACCAACTCCATCTGGATGGATGGATTTCTCATCCATACCGTGAAGTATTTGATATTAGCAATGTGTGGTTTACGCATGCTTTTTATCAACCCTATACGGGAAGACCCTACGGAGGCACAGCGCAGAACGTGCTTGCCAGAGTCGGGTTAAGTCTGTGCCAAGGTCATCGCCAAGGCAAAGAAATATCCGCTAGGTCATTGCCTAACGGACAAGTTCAAAGAGCCTTGATTTGCGGATCATATTATCTGCACGATGAAACATATCTTGGCCCTCAAGCCCGCGAAACATGGCGGGGATTGGTAGTTCTCCATGATGTCAACGACGGAGACTACGACATGATGGAACTTTCTGTGAAGTACTTATGCAGAAGGTACGAAAAAATGGAGTTGGGGGAATATCTTGCAAAGGAATACCCTGATGACCACTGAATATTTTGAAAACACTACAGTACTCAAGAAGGGAGAAGAAATGAAGGTCGAGCCAGTTTCCATATTGCCTGTTACGCAATTTCAAGAGCATTTGCTCTCATCAAAAACCATGCGAACGAAACTGGCCCTTTGTTTTAAGAAACTCTCAGAACAGGGAGTGTTTTCCGATGCCTCGCCAGAACTTTACCAGTTCAGAGCGGAGATCATGGAACATTTACCAGAGGAATTAAAGAGTGGATGATTTTAAGAAACGACGAGGGACGGGAAGGCCATTTGTAAAAGGCGACCCCAGAATCAACCGAAAGGGGCGACCTGTAGGGTCAAGAGATAAGATGTCCCAAGCATTGATGGATGCCTTCCTCGCAGATTGGGAGATTCACGGCCCAGAGGCTATTGAGAAATGCCGAGAGAAGGATGTCTCAACCTATGTCCGAGTGGCTTTCGCCATGATGCCAAAAGAGATCAAGCAGGAGGTCGATATCAAAGAAACCGACCACACTGCCGAACTCGATTGGGAAGTAATTACCGGGTCAAAGACTGGATAGCGTCAAAAAACCTTTTCTCTTTCCGAAGTTTTCTGATATCGAAAGAGGAAAAAAGACCTGTTTGAAGTGGGTCACCCTCTCTTGGCGGTGCGTCTACCATTCGTAGAAATCGATTCACGATTTGCCGCACTCGCTCCCTTGTGATTCCATAGTCCTGCGCTTGAGATTCAAGAGTCCTGCCAGAAAGTACTTGAAGAGAAATATGCTTATCTCTCTCAAAATATTGGGATTCTCTTCCGGCGTAGGTAGTTTTTGTTGGTTCGCTATTCATCACATTACTCGGTAGTTAGATTTCAAATCCCACACAATGGCGGAACGGCCAGATCGGGTAGGTCGGGTTTGTCCAGTGTCAACGATCAGCCCGCTCTTTCTGGCGGCTGTCAAAGTTGCGGATACAGATTGGTGCTTGCCTTCTAGGGCTATTTCCAATTCATCACAGGTGGAAGCGCCCCGTTCTGCTAACTTTTTTAGCACCTTTTCCCGCATTGATCGGTGATCAACGGACAGGTATGCTTGAAGGGAGGTGTTCTGCATCATTCGTGACTCCTGATGCAAAGAAGATGACGGGCTGACGGGTCAACTGCGAAGAAGAACCCCGCCAGTTTGTTCCCGCCATCTCCTATACCTATAATATGGCCTTGTGTTCGATTTGTGTCTTTCCTGATTAAAGTCAATTGCATTTCCTTACACTTTATTGCACTAAGCCGATGACTGGCCTGTTGCAAGTGATTGAAGTAAAAGGAAAGTTAGAAACAGCAATTTAACTCTTAATCAGCGGGTCGTAGGTTCGATCCCTACACGGCCCACCAATTTTCCCTTCACCTTCAATCGGTTATGAGCGGCCTTCAAGCCGCTCCCGTTTCCCCCAACTCGCTTTGTGTTCGATTTGTGTTCGCACCTGTTAAGCGGAGTTTTGGTTTGCGTTCGTACCACTGAACTACTTTCTCAGAAGCCGCCAAAAGTTTCTCAACTTCCGCTGGGGAGTAATGGGTCGTGATCGACTCATTCTTGTGACCAAGCAAGTCCATCCGGTCTTCCTTCGTCACGTCCATTGCGCGAAGCCTCGCTCCAAAGGTGTGCTTGAAGTCGTGTATGCGGAAATGCTGATCCTGACCCCGACAGTGCTTCAAGCCCGCCCCCTCAACTGCGTTTCTCCAAGCGGTGGTATATAGACCCTCAGAAATGCCGTAGGGCCGCTCTAAACCGCGTCTAGCGTGAGAAAAGACGAACTCGGGGTGTCTACCCCTCACTGTCTCAATAATCTCGTATGCGACACTGTTTAAAACTACCCTATGATCCTGATGGTTTTTCGTGCCTTTAACACGTTCTCCCATATACCTCGCCGGAACATCGAACACCGTGATTCCCAACTCAGGGATCGCCACTTCCCACTCCCACCTCAACTGAACCACTGCTGAGTTTCGAAGGCCAGTATTCAAGACAAACCGACAGGCTAAAGCCAGTCGTTCGGACAATCTACGGAACAACTCCGTTTCTTCCCCGATCTTAAGTGCATGGCCCTTCGTTGGGTCAGTCTGCAACATTGTGATGAGCGGAGCCGTCAACAGCCACGGATTCCCCTCTTCATCCCGCCATTTCCTCGCCGCATTGTTCAAAATATTCCTAAGTACTTTGAGATGATGATTGATTGTCGAGGCTTTATTGCCTTTGTCTGCACAATCGCTGATCAACTCCTGTACCAAAGGATGATCAATGTGGATGAGCCGCATCGGAATTTCACCAAGATACTCCATCAGGAAATCAGTGTGGTAGATCGCATCTTTCAATTGGTGAGTCTTTCTCTGCTGAAGATACTTGACGCACCCATCTTCGATTGTCCACGTTCCCTGTTTACCGTAAAGAAGTTCCTGAGTAACTTCAGCGATCCTCTGATTTAGGATTTCCCCTGCAATCTTCTTATCGCTAGTTCCCGTTGTTTCACGAATCTTGGCGCTCTTCTTTCCAACGTTAATCGTTGTGTTGATGTGCCATTTTGTGCCTCGTTTAATGAGCATGATTGTCTCCTTATCTGAGGCCAGTCATCGGCAACATCATTATGGTGGATTGCGTTGTCAAGTTCTACTCTTTTGAAAAAAATACTGCGTCCAAGTTTCACCTCGGAAAGTTTTGGGCGGAGAAATTTGTTAAACAAATGTCTGCTTATTCCCAAGTACTTCAGAGCATCCTTTGCGTTTAGTAATAGTTGGTTCGACTCCTCGCTAGAGGAACGGAATGTCATCGTCTGGATCGGCACTTTTCACTTCTCCCTTTTCTTCCGGAAATTCATCAGGAGTAAACGGCTTTATCGGCCCAGAAAAATACTTACCGCTCTGGCCTTCGTTGATATAGCCATTCAGATACGCATGATTTGAATGGCCGCAGTTGTCACACACGATGTGGACTTTGCCGTTGTAGTCGCTCTGCCAATCCTCTTTTTTATTTGTGGATCGGGCGAGGGTAAATCGGTTCTCTTTAAGTGCTTTTGGCATTTTGTTTTCCTATGGGGTTAAAACTCTAAAAGGCACTGGCTCTTCGCTATGCACCTTTTTTTCCTTCGCCGCTCTCTTCTTAATCGGGTAATCGTAGTTAGGTCTGGAGTAGTACTTCCCCGTATTGATGCCCCGAACAAACGCGGTTGAACAACCAAAGTCTTTTGCAATACTGCAATTCGTTGAGCCTTCTCGGAGTTCAACGTAAATCTGCTCAATATCTTCGTCGGTGAATTTCATACTGACCTTCTGTAATTCCCTCCGAAAGCATCCTTATCAACAAACGGCACGGTTCTAACCTGTTCATCACCGGGAACAAACTCTTCCCCACCCGGCAACATGTAAATGTATTTGCCATTTATTGTTTTTACGGGGGACGGGTCAGCGGAAACATCCCTCGTATTGGGAACTACTTTGACAGGACAGTTGATTCCAGCCCATCCATATGATGGAACGTAACCTTCAGTCGTTATGGTGAAAGTCGGCAAATATGTCCGACCATCTTTTGCGGTGATTTTGATAGCGCCTTTCATTTCTCGTCTGAGATCAATTTGATCTCAATCTCTCCTTCGAATTTCTGTTTTGATTTTCTTGGTGGGCATGTGTCTTCGACAACGTGTGTCCAAAATTCCTCAAGCAATGGAAATAACCAATCCCAATATTCTTGACTCCAACTTATTTGCCAGAGTCGTTGTGCTTCTGGGTGGTATGAAAAAAAGAATCCAACTTCTCGCTGAGTGCATGCAAGGTGTCCGTGAACTTGGGCAAGAAATTGGTCACTGATGGCTGAATGAACTTGCTTAACAGGACACTTGATCTCCAACACAGACTTAGTATCGATGAGGCCATCAGGTGAACTGCCCAAGAAATCAAGATCAGGATGCACAACAAAACCAACATCATCCACGAAATTGCCAGATAAATTTTCATAGGCAAATTTCGCAAAAGGCTCCATGTCAGTGCCATACTGCATGAACTCATTTGGCTCAATGACTTCACGGCCTGTTTTAATTTCCCAAAGTTTTTGGCGAGACTTGTAGGCATTAGGGAGGTTGGCCGCACTACCGAAATCACTGGCTGTCAGCCTGTGCCGCCGCGCTTCGTACCACTCTGGGCTTCTTTGTTCCAATTTTTCCCTCTCTTAATTCCTTTTTAAATTTCTCTTTATCTATTGCTTTTGCTTCTGCAATTACTTTTTCACGATCTTTTGGTGAAATCTTTGTTCGATCCGCTACGGACATTTTTTCCCACTTGGCTTTTGCAGACGCATAGCCTTCTTTGGATGCTTCTCTCAAGTTCTTTAAGAGTTCCGCGTTTGATTCTTCGGGCAACGACGCCGTACTGCCATCGTCATCGGCCTGTCGCTCAGTTCCGGTCACCCCAAAGGCCGAAGACAAGATATAGCGGCGAGCATAGGTCTTGGCCTTGCCCACGCTTTGTATGTCTTCCGGGGTTTTCACCCACAACGAACTTATGTAGGTCATGTACTCACCTGACTCATGGCCGATCAACGTTCGGACTTGCAACTCGGCTTTGCACTCGCCTTTAAGCCACATCTGCGTAAAAAACAGTCCGTTATTTTTCAGTGGGTTCTTCAGTGCTTGGCCCACGTCGTGGATGTCTGCGTACTTGCTCCGGTAGTAAGGGTTCTCTCGCTCCAGATCGACGGCTTCGATTTCCCCTTGAGCCTTGCTTAATGCCGTAAAGAGGTTTGAGTGACTCGGGGATAGGGAAAAAAAATCAGTGGAGATTTCCACCTCTTCTGCCGGGTCTTCTTGATTAAAAAAATCCTTTTCTTTGACTTCCATCATTTCCTGTTCTTCCAATAGTTGTTGGTGGTAAAGGTCGCGTTGGTCATCAGACATTGCCGCGTCTTCGATTGGCTTGTTCGGAACGCCATACCTCGATCATCCCGATAGCCGTGTTCCGTTGGTTGTTGAGAATTTCATAATCGGCAACGGCCTTTTGAAACTCTTCAAGATATTCCTGATACCGTTTTGAGATGTAAGCGAGAGACTCTTTCCTTGATACCGACAACTTTTCTCCCGCATTCATCGCATCATCTTCTGCTTCGATCATGGCAATCGAGCGAACCGTGTTCCGTTGGTAGTCCAACCCTTTCATCTTGGCTTTCGCATTGGCGCACTCGGTATCAGTGCTTGCCAAGAAGTCCAAGGCTTTCTCTACAGATTCATCGTCAATCAACATCGCTTAAAGCCTCTTCGTGAAAAAATTGAACCAGTGCGTGTTCCTCTACGGTTAGAGGATTTGTTCCCAAAGACTTCACAACAATTGGGCGAATTACCTCTACTAATTCGTCGATCCCTTCGAGGCTGATACTGGTCAGCCATCTACGATCCAAGAGCAAGTGTGGGTCTGCTTTATGATTGTCCGGAGGACTTTTTCCTGCCATTTCATTAGCCAGATCGGTTGGTAGTGTTTCCATTGATCGAACTCCTGATGAAACTGTTGGTGGCATGTGACGTGCATTGGCATGGCTAACGTGTCCGATGCCTTTGTACCCATCCCGCCTAACTCAAGGCCGGGAATCGAAATTGCGTGGTGAGCGATGATTTGGTTGTCTTCCCAACCTTGGTGACCACACATCACACAGGTCTGCTCAAGGTCGGAAACCCACGCGATATATTTGGGGCTTTTGAATCTGTCCATTGCTCTCACCAGTAAAAGGGCGGGGGAGGGCAGAAGCCCTCCCCCTAGCGGAAGCCGGGCCAAGACAACCCGGTTTCCCCGTTCTTTGGGACTCGCGTTACCTAGGAGGAAAGGAGTGAGTGACCACTTCTTTTAGGCCGCGTCCTACAGGACATTGCTAACGCCCCCCTTCCGATGTTTACTCATCCTCGTGAGTGCCACTGTTCCCGTATGTTCAAAAAAACAGTGTTGGACTCGGAAGCACATCCAGTTAAGTCAACTGTACATTAAAAGTACAGGCCACGCAACCCATTAGACAAAAAAATCCCCCTGACACCAACTACTTGGTACAGGGGGCTTTCTTTATACTTTCGTAAGTGTCTCGACTGCTACACCAATTACTTCAACGTCATTGTCCGATTGAATAATCGGATACTGCTGATTTAAAGGTTTAAGCACCACAGTATTTCCGTCCTGCATTATCTGTCGGAAAACTGGGCCTTCTTTGGTCTTGGCGATTACGAAATCGCCTGACTTCCACTCTTTCTCTGAGTCAAAAATTACTGTGCTGTTTTGAGGAAATGGGGAACCTAAAGAGATCATCGAGTCCGATGTCATTTTAAGCGCGAACCCGTGTCCGGTCAGAACAGTGGTTGGAACCCAATGTTCATTATTCATTGCTCTATTCTCTATATCTGACCAGTCGATCAAAGGTACAAATCGCAAGTCTGATTTCGCGACCTCTCCGATCACAGACGGTTCGCCTGTGTACAGTTCGGAAGGGTCAACGCTTAATAACTTGGCAAGTGGGAAGAAGAACTTGCACTTCATGTCTCCTGTTGCGCCAGTCTCCCACTGAGTGATCGCACTTCTTGATATTTTTAATGCGTCTGCCACTTGTGCCTTCGTAAACTGTTTGTGTTTTCTTGCTTGCTCAATCCTAAAACCTAAGGTACTCATGTTTCTGCTCCGAAATTTTTTGTAAGGCTGGTTTTCAATAACAGCCGTGTTTTCAGTTAATGCCCTGCGCTGAAAAGCGCACTGGGCCAGTTCTTTGCGCCCGCATGCGGGTGGTCAGAACACGGTTCGTTGCATAGTTCCCGCCCGTATGACCATCTGCACAATCCTGCAATCGACCATCCTTTTGGCTTGGCGTTGTAAAACTGATTCCTAAATCTCAGTCGCGCCCACTTAGGGCCGGTCACGCCGATCCTCGCCATCCCCAGTTCATCTTTAGCAAGTTGCATTAAATTTTTTAACTTGGTGTCGCCAACAGTTGAAAACAACGTCACATATCTACTGTCTCT
>CEOF01038252.1_pt1 | contig 13464 bp, 12 predicted proteins | sample 361311 | NCBI WGS metagenome assembly CEOF01 (sample SAMEA2619667, study PRJEB7988) | marine metagenome | biome: marine biome (ENVO:00000447); feature: surface water layer (ENVO:00002042); material: "saline water (ENVO:00002010), including plankton (ENVO:xxxxxxxx)" | depth 5 m
TATCTTCAAATATAATTTCTCCCTCATCTGGCTTATGTACTCCAGCTAAAGTTTTTATAAGTGTGGATTTTCCTGCTCCGTTATCTCCTAATAAACACATAATCTCACCTTTTTTTAATCTCATTGTTACATCTTTGAGAGCAATAACTTTACCAAAAAATTTGCTGATATTATTAAATTGAACAAGATAATTTGACATTATTTACTTTCTGTAACTTTCTTTCTGATAAAATTATTGAAAACAACTGCTATCAACATCATTGCCCCAAGGAATACTTTAAACCAGTCTGTATCTACATCAGTATAGAATATCCCCATCGAAACAGTTCCAAAAATTATTGCACCAAATGCAGCACCGATAGCAGATCCATATCCCCCCGTTAATAAGCATCCACCAACTACAGCTGCTGCAATTGCTTCAAGTTCTTTTAAAGTACCTCTCATTGTATCGGCTGAACCAGCGTCCAATACTTGTATACAAGCGAAAATTGTTGAAGCTACTGCTGTTCCTATAAATAAGCTTATTTTTACTCTTCCAACAGGAACTCCCACATTTGTAGCACCGACCTTGTCTCCACCGGATGCAAAAATCCAATTACCATATCTTGTCTTCATTAATATCCACGTCGCAAAAAGTGTTAAAGCTATGAACCATATTACAGAGGGAGGGATCCCTGTCGCTAAAGGAGTTCCATCTGTTCTAAGCTCAATTAATTTCATAGACCCTAACCATGTAAATAACCACTTAAATGTATCTGTAGCAAACAACCAAGCCATAGGATCATCCTCAATTAAAACTCTTAAACCTGGCACTTGTGTTCTTCCGGTTATTAATCTTGTGATAGCTAGAGTTAAACCTCTGAGAATAAACAACATAGCCAATGTAACTATGAATGAAGGTAGACCTGTTTTGACCACCATTATTCCATTGAAGTATCCAACTAATACTGCCATTGCAAAAGCAAAAATTATACTCATCCACAAAGGCCATCCCCAATATATTGCAGGAATTGCTATACAAATTCCTGCAAAACCAATCATTGATCCAATAGAAAGATCGAATTCGCCTCCAATCATTAGCATTGCAGCTGCAATTGCGATAATGCCTAAATTTGCAGATACATCCAAGAAATTAAGCATTCCATATGCGCTAAACATTCCTGTATCACCAGCTACAATTCCAAAAAATATGAATACTAAAATAGATCCACCTAAAGCTCCCAATTCAGGTCTATTGAGCAAAACTCTAAATGGAGATATTTTTTTTAATCTTTCATCTTTATTAAAACTATCTTTTGATGAAATACTTTTTGACTTTAATGACATTTGAATTTTTTTTAAAGACCTGACTATACTAAGTCAGGTCTTTAATTTAGATTTTATCTATAACCTTGTGCTGCCCATTTGATTACTTTTGCAGCATTGTCAGGAGTTACAAATCCAGGACCAGTCATTACTACACCAGCTGGCATTGTTCCCCATCTCATATATTGTGCAAAAATAGCTATAGGCAAATAACCTTGTAGGTATTGTTGTTGGTCGATTAAAAACTCTACTTTACCTGCAGCAGCTGCTTTTAACATATTAGGTGACATATCAAATGTTCCTAATTTTACACTTCCAACTTTTCCTGCTGACTCTAAAGCTTTTAAAGCAGCTTCACCGGATAAACCAGCACCTAAAGTAAGTATAGTATCATAACCACCACCTAATTTAGCAGAAACAGCTTTTTGAATTTCAGTAGGGTCGTTTGATGTTCCAAGAATATCTACAGAACCACCAAAACCTTTTTTGAAACCAGCACATCTTCTGTCAAGCGCAACATTTCCTACTTCATGGTTTACGCATAATGCTTTTTTTCCACCAGCAGCTTTCATTTTTTGTCCACCACCAACGCCTGCTTCAAATTCAGTTTGACCGACGTGAGCACTTATTCCTAAAGATTGATAATCATCTGATCCAGAGTTCATAGAAACAACCGGAATACCAGCTGCTATTGCTGCTTTAACAGACTTACCTAATGCAGCTGCGTCTGGTAATGTAATAACAATACCTTTAGGTTTTTGTGATACAGCATTATCAATAAGTTTTGCCATTTCTACCATGTCAAAAGTACCTGGGGCTGTGTACTTGCAAGATACACCCATATCTTTACAAGCCGCATCAACTCCATTTTTTGCTACTGACCAAAAAGGATCGTTAGCCTGACCATGAGAAACAACAATTATATCAGTTGCTAGAGCTGAGACAGACATCATAGCCCATGCAGCAAAAGCCAATATAAAGTTCTTTATTTTTTTCATTTATTATTTCCTCTCATTAAGTATTAAAGTTAACTTTTATATTCTAAAGCTAACATAAATTTATTTAGATTGTAAAGAAACAGGTTGTATTCAACTGTTGGTTGTTACTTAGTATTTTATTTTTTCAAACTTTTTTGACTTCAGTGATCTGATAGCACTTTCTGCAATTTGTATTGAAATTTTTCCATCAGAAAATCCAGTTTCTGGCTTCTTATTTTTTTTAATTAGTTGCACAAGGTCATCCAATTGTTTTTTGTAAGCTATCTCATATCTATCTATAAAAAAATGTTTAAGTTTTGACTTTGTATTTGTCGCTTTATTTGAATAAATGCTTACTTCATTCTCTTTAATGTTATCTGAAATAAGCATACCCTTGCTTCCAAATAATTCGACCCTTTGATCGTAACCAAAGGTACAATGTCTCGAATTAGTGATAATACATTGAACTCCAGACTTTGTTTTTAACACTGAAGTTGCAAGCTCATAATCTTTTAGCTTATTAAAATATTTGTTAGAAATATTGCTTCCAGTAGCAAAAATAGACTTAAATTCATCATTTCCTAAATAAAACCTTGCAAGATCAAAATCATGTATCATCATATCTTTGAAAATTCCTCCAGAGGCTTTAAGATATTTTATAGATGGTGCCAAGGGATCTCTACTTGTAATTATAATTTTTTCTAATTTTCCAATTTTTCGATTTTCTAAATGTTTCTTTAAAGACTTGTGTCCAGGATCGTATCTTCTATTGAAACCTAACTGTATCTTATTTTTATAACTATTTATTTTTTTTTCATAATTTAAGATCTTATTTAAATTTAAGTCTAATGGTTTTTCACAAAATACAGTTTTGTTATTTTTAACACTTTCATAAATTAGTTTTAGATGTGTAGATGTGCTAGAGGATATAAATATACAGTCAATACTATCATCTTTAAATGCCTCTTCAGGCTTTTCAATACTTCTACAATTAAAATTTTTTGAGATTTTTTTTGATAATTGGCTGTTTACATCAAATACGTACTTTAATTTAAAATTTTTATTATCAATAAGATTATTGCCATGCATTACTCCAATTCTCCCTAAACCGAATAGTGCTATATTTATCAAATTTTTACCCACTGTTTTTTAAGTGAAGACTTCTTGCAAGCATCTATAAACTTTGCAGTTTGTAAACCTTCGTCCTCATTAGGGAAATAAAATTTTTTCTTTTTATTTGTCTTTAAATACTCAGCGAATTCTTTGTATATATTTGCAAAAGCATCCAAATATCCTTCTGGGTGACCAAACTTAATTCTAGAAAATTTTTTTGAAAAATTTGCGTCAGCATATCCTCTCTCTAAAAATTTTACAGATCCTTTCCCAGGATTATATTTAAGGTAGTTGGGGTCGTTCTGAACCCATTCCAAACTACCTTTTGAGCCATATATTCTAATCCTTAATCCATAAACTCCACCTTTTGCTGTAACACAGGTCCACAGTATTCCTTTAGCACCATTATTAAAATTAATTAAAACCTGCGCATTATTGTCTAAATCAATATTTTTTGAGTATTTATTAATGTCGGCAATTAAATTTTTTCCAGATAACCCAGAAATATAAATTGCAAGATGATAAGCGTGTGAACCTATTTCATTCAGAACCGCAGAAGTTCCTACAATTTTTTTATCTATTTTCCATTTAAAAATTTTTTTCGAGTTCCTTTTTGAAATTTGCTTTCCTTCAGTCCAATCTTGAATATATTCAACGTTAATATATTCAATTTTACCAATCTTTCCTTTTTCAACTAATCTTTTTGCTTCTCTAACCATAGGATAAGAAGAATAATTATGTGTTAGCGCATACTTAATTTTTTTATTATTTTTTATAGTCTTGTATAATTTTTGTGCCTGTTTGAGATTTCCAGCAAACGGCTTATCCGAAATCACGTGTATATTTTTATTAATAAAAGTCTCTGCAATAATTTGATGACTAGAGGGTGGAGTCATAATTGCTACAACTTCAATACCACTTTCTATTTTTGCCTCTTTTTCAGACATTTCTCTAAAATTCGAGTAACATCTATCTATATCGATGCCTATACTCTTGCCAAATTTCTTAGAATTACCAACGTTTCTAGAAAATACTCCTGCAACAATTTCAAATTTATCATCGTACCTAGATGAAATTCTATGAACATGACCTATCCAAGATTTAGGCCCTCCACCAACTATACCAAGTTTAATTTTTTTAGGTTTAATTTTCTGGTTCATTTAATATCATAACAAAACTATTATTTATGTCAGTAAAATTAGGTATAGCTCCAATTGCCTGGAGCAATGACGATATGCCAGAACTTGGTGGAGATACACCTTTAGAGCAATGCCTTTTAGAAGCTAGTCAAGCAGGTTTTCGAGGAATAGAGTCTGGAGGTAAATTTCCAAAAACATCTGGCGAACTAATTCCAAAATTAAATAAATATAAATTAAATCTGTGCTCTGGTTGGTATGGAGCAAATTTAAGAATAAATTCTATTGATGAAGAAAAATTAGCTATAGCAGATCAACTAAAACTTTTTAAAGAATGTAACGCTCCATGTATTGTATTTGCAGAAATCTATGGATCAATTCAAACTGATCCAAACATAAAACTATCAAAAAGACCTAAGATGGATTTAGAGGAGTCAAAAATTTATTACAAAAAAATTTCAGAAATTGGTAAATTTTTAGAGGACCAAGAAATGCCATTAGCATACCATCATCATATGGGCACTTGTATCGAGAGTGAAGAAGATACTAGAAGGCTCTTAGAAAATACTGATAGCAGTGTAAAACTTACTTTAGATACTGGTCATATGTTATTTGCAAAAGGTGATAGTTTAAAATTTTACAAAGATTTTAAAGAAAGAATTATTCATATACATTGTAAGGATATGAGAAAAAATATTTTGGAAAAATCATTAAGAAACGATTATAGTTTCAGGCAAGCTTTTCTAGAGGGAGCTTTTACAGTACCAGGTGATGGATGCATAGACTACAAGCCATTATTTGATCTATTAAAAGAAAATGATTATTCAGGTTGGCTAGTTGTTGAGGCCGAACAAGATCCAGCAATAGCAAACCCATTAGAGTATGCTAAAATTGGATTTAATTATTTGCATAAAACATTAAAAATAGCTAACTTAGAAATTTCTAATAATTAATTATCTGTATAAGGAAGTTAACTCATTATTACCTGCAGCGACACAAGGTGATTTAAAACATGTTCCAATAACCCATTCCGATCCAGGTTCAGGCATAAAATTTGAAGACATAATAAATATTACTCCCATTTCTACTGATTGACCTGCCTTTCCCTCAGCTTTAATTCTTGGATCTGGATCTGTTTTAACTTTATTGTCTTTTGAAAATGGATTTTCTATTTTAAGATTATTATTAATGTGGTTAGCAACTTTTTCTGCTATCCACTCAGTGTTACAAGCATCTCCCCATATAGTAAATTTTCCTTCATCATTATTTCCACAATTATTAATTTCACTATTTATAAAATCTACTACTTTATTGTGGTTTTCTTTGACTAAATTTGCGCGTGCTTCTACTTCGGGTCTTGTGCTAGCAGTCCATATCAACATCCCAACAACATAAATTGCTGAAATTAAAATTAAAAACTCTAGTAATCCAAAATTTTTTAACTTCAAACTCATTAGATCTTCACTATTTTTGAATTGTCTAATTTATTTTCAAAAAAATCAATAACATTTTGAATTGTCTCAATCCCCATTCTTGATAAACACTCCTCTGTAAAGACAGCTGAATGAGGACTTAGAAATGCTTTGTTGTTTTTAAGCAGTGGATTGTCTTGCGAGGGTGGTTCTTTTTCAAATACATCAAGACCAGCACCAAATATTAAGTTTTCATTAAGAGCTTTATTTAAATCACTCTCATTTATAATTCCGCCTCGAGCAGCATTAATCAGTATACAATTTTTTTTCATTTTTTTTATCATATCGTAATTAATAAGATGTCTTGTTTTATCATTTAATGGCATATGAATAGAAATAGCATCCATTATGTTAAGAGATGATGATAAATCATCAACTTTTATTCCACCTTCATTTTTTATCTCTTCTTCTTTCACAAAAGGATCATACACATAAATATTCATTTCTAATCCTTTACATTTTTTTAATAAACACTTACCAATTCGACCAAATCCAGCTATTAATATATTTTTACTCCAAAGTTCTATTGTTTTAGGAAGCTTTGTCCTATCGTTAAATTTCCCAGATTTAACCGTGTCATCATACATATTATTTCTTTTTGCAATATTGAATAGCATAAATAAAACATGCTCCGCTACTGCTTGCGCATTAGCGGTCGCAGTTATTGCTAATGTAATATTCTTCTTCTTGATTTCCAAAAGGTCTATGTTGTCATAACCAACACCATGTCTAGATATAATTTTTAAATTTGTAGCAGTCTCTAAAATTTCTTTAGATAGCCTCGATGTTCTAACGCTTACTGCATCAAAATTTTTTATTTTATTTTTTAAAAATTCCTCATCAGTCTTATCAACAATCTCAAACTCAAAGCTTTTATTTTGTTTTAATAATTCAATACCATCATTATGTATAGACTCAATAATTAATAATTTTTTCATTTTTTTTATATAAATTATGTAATTAATATGCTTTTGATAATTCTGATTTTACTGAACCTTTTAAATTCTCTACAGTATTTTTTGCTCCAGCACTGATAAATCTAGAGTCTGCTCCAACCGTCACAAACTGAAAACCTTTTTCAATCATTTTTTTTGCATATTCTGTACTGCCATTATGAATTCCGGCAAATATATTATTTTTTTTAGCATGTTCTAAAATTTTTAATATTTCAGAGTAAGCTTTTGTATCTTCGCCTTTATCAAAACCAGGTTTTTCACCTATTGCTAAGCTCAAATCAGCTGGTCCAATATATATTCCATCTAAACCTGGGGTACTCATAATCTCATCAAGGTTTTCAAGAGACTCTTTTGTTTCAATCATAGCCATTTTTAATAATTCATTATTTGCTTGATCTGCATAATCAGATCCACCATAAATTAATCCCCTAACTGGCCCAAAACTTCTATATCCCTCAGGCGGATATCTGCATGCTTGCACAAATTTTTCTGCTTCTTCTCTATTACTGACCATCGGACAAATAATTCCATAACAACCAGCATCAAGAATTTTCATGATTTGACCTGGTTCATTCCAATTTACTCTTGCTAATGGTACTATATCTGTTGCTGATATTGTTTGCATCATTGGTAATGCATTTGAATAATCTACAAGTCCATGCTGCATATCTATAGTTAATGAGTCCCAACCTTGTTGTGCCATTGTCTCAGCAGAAACAGTACTTGGTATCTGTAACCAACCATTAATTACAGCTTTTCCAGCTTGAATAATCTCTTTAGCCTTATTCTTTCTCATTTAACTAGGTTTTAAGACCCATGTGAGTATACTTAACATTAAGGTAATCTTTTATTGCCATTGATCCACCTTCTCGACCATAACCAGTTTGTTTTATACCTCCGAAAGGAGCTTCTGCAACTGCAACAGCTGCAGTATTTACAGCAACACATCCAGTCTCCATCATCTCTGATGCTCTATGAGCTTTATCCATCGAATTTGTATAAAGATAACTGCATAGTCCAAGATCGTTATTGTTTGCCCTTTCAACTACTTCTTCAAAACTTTTAAATGTTAGTACTGGCACTAAAGGTCCAAATGGCTCTTCCCTCATTATAGTGAAATTATCTTTTACTTCATCGAAAACAGTTGGCTCAAAAAAGTAACCTTTATTAAACCCAGATGGTCTATTACCACCCATCATTACCTTTGCTCCCTCACTTTTTGTTGTTTCAACTAATTTTTCAATTTCCTCTAGACGTTTTGCTGTAGTCAATGGACCTAAATCAGTTCCTTCATCCATACCATTACCGATTTTCAATTTTTTAGCTCTGTCTATAAATGCATTTATAAATTCATCTTTCTTATTTTCTTGAATGTAAAATCTATTAGGCGAAATACAAACTTGTCCATTGTTACGAAATTTTGCTGTTATAGCCATGTCAGCAACTTTATTTATATCCACGTCGTCAAATACAATAAAAGGTGAATGTCCACTAAGTTCCATTGTAACTCTCTGAACTTTATCTGCAGCTTTTTTCAAAATAAGTTTACCAACTCTAGTGGAGCCAGTTATTGAAACCTTCTTAACTATATCAGATTCTAATAATTCATTAGATATTTCGGCTGGATCACCTGATAATAAATTTACAACACCATCTGGTACACCTGCATCTTTACAAATATTTACTAACTCCATAACTGCTCCTGGAGTTATTACATCAGGTTTACAAATTACAGAACATCCCGCTGCTAAAGCTGTAGATATTTTTCTAGATGCTAAAACTATTGGGAAATTCCACGGAACAAGTGCCGCAACAACACCAACTGGCTGATAGTATACATGAACTCTTGTTTCTGGAAATCTACTTTGTAATGTTTGTCCATAAATTCTTTTTGTTTCTTCTGCATTCCACTCAAAGATATCAGCACCACCTCCTACTTCACCAATAGCTTCTTTAAGTGGTTTGCCAACTTCTAGAGTTAGCCATTTTGCTAAAGTTTCTTTTCTTTCTCGCATTAAATCAGCAATTTTTCTAATCACGTAAGATCTTTGCCATGGAGTAGTATTTCTCCATATCTCAAGTCCTTTCTCAGCTGATTTCAAAGCTTTTTGAACATCTACAGATGATGCTTTTGAAACATCACCTATATTCTCCTCTGTTGCAGGGTTTATAACTTTATAAGTTTCTTTTTTTTCTGCTTGCTGCCACTGACCGTCTATGAACTGACCAAAATTGCTATACATATTTTTTAATTTGTGTTTAATTATTAAAAGTTAAAGATTTATATATAGAATAATGAAAAAAATAAAGCTCACTTGTGCACATGCAATCATAAAGCATCTAATTGCCCAAAAAATTTTAATAGATGGTAAAAAAGTACAGTTATTCGCTGGTGCATTCGGTATTTTTGGTCATGGCAATGTTGCATGTTTAGGACAAGCTTTACAAGAAAATCATGACAAACTCCCAACTTATAGGGGTCACCATGAACAAAATATGGCTTTAACAGGTATAGCGTACGCTCGAGCTAAAAGAAGAAAACAATTTTTTGTTGCAACAAGTTCAGTCGGACCAGGTTCAACAAATATGGTTACAGCTTCAGCAGTTGCAATGAGCAACAGACTGCCAATATTATTTTTACCTGGAGATACATATGCAAATAGAATTCCAGACCCAGTTCTTCAACAAGTTGAACATTTTAATAATCCAGGAATAACAGTAAATGATGCTTTCAAACCCGTTACAAAATATTTTGATAGAATTACAAGACCAGAACAAATCCTACAAACTTTGCCTCAAGCAATTCAAACAATGTTAGATCCAGCTGATTGTGGACCAGCATGTTTATCATTGTCACAAGACGTACAAGGAGAAACATATGAATATCCAGAGGAATTTTTTATAGAGAGAGTTCATAATATAAGAAGACCAAGGCCTGATGACTTTCAGATAAAAGAAGCCGCTGAAAAAATAAAAAAATCAAAAAATCCTTTATTAATTTCAGGAGGAGGTGTTTTTTATTCAGAGGCTATGGATGAAATAAGTAATTTTGCAATAAAACATAATATACCTGTAACACAAACTGTTATGGGCTATTCAACAATGAAAAGAGATCATTCTCATTTTCTAGGTCCCATAGGAGGACTAGGCGGTAAGGCTGCAAATAATCTTGCAAAAGAAACAGATTTAGCAATTGCAGTTGGAACTAAACTCGCCGATTTTACAACTGGTTCTTGGGCAAACTTTGAAAATCCAAATTTTGCATTGGTAAGTATTAATGTATCCAGATTTGATGCAAATAAACATTTATCACAATCAGTAATCGGTGATGCAAAAGTTAGCTTACAAGAATTATCAAGAGCCCTAGGAGATTGGAAAGCATCTGATACATGGCATAAAAAATCCAGAGATGAATTAAAATCATGGAATGAATATGTAGATAAAGAAAGTGGACCAACAAATCAAGAATTACCAAGTTATGCGCATGCAGTAGGTGCAATTTATCGTAACTCGGATCCTACAGATATTGCAGTTACAGCAGCGGGTGGATTAGTTGGAGAAGTTGTACAAATATGGAGACCAAAAGAATTAAATACTCATGAGACAGAATGGGGATTTAGTTGTATGAGTTATGAGATTTCAGGAGCACTTGGAATCAAAATGGCAAATCCAGATAAAGACGTTATAGCTTTTGTTGGAGATGGATCCTACTTATTAGGAAATTCAGACATTTATTCATCAGTTATCACAAATAACAAATTAATAATTATAATATGTGATAATGGAGGACATGCTGTAATAAATAGACTTCAATTATTTAAAGGTGGAAAAGAATTTAATTGTCTCTTAAGCAGTTCTAAGACACCAAATCTAGTGCCTGTAAATTTTGCAAAACATGCTGAAAGTATGGGAGCTAAATCTGAGGAAGTTTCATCAATTTCAGAATTAGAAGAAGCATTTAAAAGAGCAAAAAAATCAGAGCATACATATGTAATTTCAATAAAAACACATGCATACGAGTGGCTTGAAGGAAGTGCTTATTGGGAAAGTCCAACACTTGAAATACCATCAACTAAGGAAAATGAAGAAGCTCTAAGACTTCATAAAGAGGGTAAGACGAAACAAAGACAAGGCGTTTAATCTTATATGAACAAAGTTTTCAAAGTTGGCCTCATAGGATGCGGCCACATAGCTGAAACATATTTCAGAGGTCATCAATATTTTAACAATTTCAAAATTATAGCATGTGCAGATATTAATCAAAAAGCAGCGGAAAAATGTGCAAAATTATACAATATAAGCTCTATGACTGTTGAAGAAATGCTTAAAGATAAAAGTATAGAAGTCATTTTAAATCTTACGATACCACAATCACATTATTCAGTTTCCAAAAAAGTTTTGAATGCAGGTAAACATGTTTATTCAGAAAAACCTTTAGCAACTTACTTTGAAAAAGGTAAAGAGCTTATTGCCTTAGCAAAGAAAAAAAAGTTATATATTGGGAATGCGCCTGATACGTTTTTAGGTGGTGGAGGTCAAAGAGCGAGGGAATTAATAGATTCAGATTTAATAGGTCAAATAAAACTAGGCAACGCAATTTTTGCTTTTCCAGGAGTTGAATCATTTCACCCCAAGCCAGAGTCTTGGTATAAAAAAGAAGGTGGACCAGTTATTGATATGGGCCCTTACTTTTTTACAACTTTAGTTAATTTATTAGGTCCTGCAAAACAAGTTCAAGGAAGAACTTTAACTGCATTTAAAAGAAGAACGTATGGTTCTGGTCCGAACAAAGGTAAATCTTTTAAAGTAGAGACCCCAACTACTTATTTAGCTACCATTCAATTTCATAATGATGCAATAATCCAAGTAACACTATCGTTTGATGTTGTTAATCATCAAAGGAACCACATGGAACTGTATGGAAACAAAGGTTCAATAATCGTACCTGATCCCAATATGTTTGGAGGTTCTGTTTATATTTCTGTCACAGAAGGTGGAAAATGGGGTGAACATAAAACTGATAAGATGTATTTAGGAAAAATCAATATTACATCCTCTAGTGTAAGATCAAATGAATCTCCGACTAATGCAAATTATAGGAGTGTCGGCTTATCAGAAATGCTTTACTCAATTGAAAAAAAGAAAAAACCAAGATGTTCAGGTGAATTATCTTTGCATGTTTTAGATATAATAGAATCAACAATGAGAGCAGCCACGACAGGAATTCCACAAAAAATAAAAACAAAATGTGAAAAACCAAAAAGGTTTACAGAAGAAGAAGTGAAAAAAATTCTTTTATAATTATGAAGCATATTGCGATAGTAGACCCATACCCAAGAACTATGGATTTAATTTTTTCAAAATCAAAATTAAATGATTTAAAAAAGACTTACTCATTAATCTTTGCACCAAAAAAAAATAAAAATAATTTTTATAAAAATAATATTCACAAGGCAAGATTCATAATTGGTCAGCCCAATTTACCAAAATCATTATTAATAAAAGCAAAAAAACTAAAAGCAGTAATTAATGTTGAAAGTAATTTTGTAGACAATATGGATTACAATTATTGTTTTAATAATGGAATTCATGTAATTGCAACATCACCTGTCTTTGCAAAACCAGTTGCGGAAATTGCCTTAGGATTTACTCTTTCTTTACTGAGAAACATTCATGGAGCAAACCAGGATTTTATGAATAAAAGGGAAAAATATGGTTTAGACGGAAATTTAAGATCCTCATTATTATCAAATAAAGTTATTGGACTTATGGGATATGGTGACCTCGGTAAAGCTCTAGCTCCTTTATTAGTGCCTTTTTCAAAAAAAATTAATGTTTACGACCCTTGGATACCAAACAAAGAAATTATAAAACAAGGTTTTAAACCAATATCTTTAAAGCAACTGTTTAGTAAATGTGAGGTCATATATGTACTAGCTGCAATTACTACAGAAAATAAAGCAATAATTAATAAAAATCTTTTAAATTTAATTAAGTCAAAATCTTTGTTTATTCTTATGAGTAGAGCTGCAGTTGTAAACTTTGATGATTTAAAAAAAAGATTAAAAAAAGGAGATATTTATGCAGCGATAGATGTCTTTCCTGAAGAACCAGTAAAAAAAAATGATCCTATTAGAAAACTAAAAAATGTTTTATTTTCAGCCCACAGAGCAGGTGCTTTAGATCAGGCATTTAAAGAAATGGGAGATATTGTTTTTGAAGATATGAAATTGATATCAAAAAATGATGCACCTAGATTTTGTAAAAAAGCTCAAAAGAAAACTGTTCACCTCTTAAGATCGAAACCTGTTGCAATTAATTAGTTTTTTTTTTAATTTAAATTAATGAACTCAACAAATAAATTACTTTTAGAGGCCAAAGGAATTACGAAATACTTTGGAACAATTACAGCACTTGAAAATGTAAATTTAAAAGTTCATTCAGGAGAATGTCTAGGTGTAGTTGGAGATAACGGTGCTGGTAAATCTACTTTAATGAAAGTTTT
>CEOF01051697.1_pt1 | contig 13442 bp, 15 predicted proteins | sample 361311 | NCBI WGS metagenome assembly CEOF01 (sample SAMEA2619667, study PRJEB7988) | marine metagenome | biome: marine biome (ENVO:00000447); feature: surface water layer (ENVO:00002042); material: "saline water (ENVO:00002010), including plankton (ENVO:xxxxxxxx)" | depth 5 m
GAAGTGGTAGATGCGTCTGGTACTCAAACCATCCCTTATGCTGACACAGTATACACCAACACCTTCACAGGCGATGGCAGTACAACAGTGTTTGCACTATCACAAGCACCATCATCCGCTAGTGAGTTAGACATATTCATTGGTGGCCAACGATTGTTGCTCACTAGCGAGGATGGATCAACTATAAACTATTCTGTGGACGGAAGCACGACAGCAGTGACTTTGAGCACAGCACCGGCTTCAGGTACACAGATCAAAATATTACACAAGAAAGGACAGGTCTGGTATACAGCCAAAGATGGTAATCCAGCAGATGGTAAAGGATTACAGGCGTCGACCACTCAACCGGCTAAATTCATAGCGGATGAGCCCACAAACGCACCTGAATAAATACACTAGATGACACAGGACAACAAACCAACAGAAACAAAAGAAGAGAATAAAAAGCCACAGGATAACACAGGCGTTATGATGACTGGCCACATCAAGATCTTTGATCCAGAAACTGGAGAAGTGATTGTTGATAAGAGAAATGCTATTCATTACGAAAACATGTCTCAGGCATTGGCTAATTCATTGGCCAACAAAAGCACAGGTTTTGTGCATGAAATGGCTTTTGGAAACGGTGGTACCAGTGTTGATCCTACAGGAATTATAACTTATCTTACTCCTAACTCAACAGGAACTAACGCAAGTCTTTACAACCAGACTTATTATAAAGTAATAGATGACAATTCGGCAACAAACAAGGACACCACTAGAAACAAGATGGAAGTCAGGCACACAGCAGGAAACAAGTACACTGACATAGTTTGCACTTGCACTTTGGATTACGGTGAGCCCACAGGCCAGGCGGCATTCGACAACACAACAGATTTCAATGGCGATTTTGTATTTGACGAACTTGGATTGAAAAGTTGGGAAGGTACGGAGAACGGTTCAACTAATAAACTTTTGACACACGTGGTGTTTCACCCAGTACAGAAATCACTAAACAGATTAATACAAATTGACTACACACTAAGGATACAAAGTTTGACTACTTTCACTGAAACTAGTTCCACTGCACTGACAACTTCAAACACAGTGAGCGGCACTACTTCTGGCGGTAACACAGGATACTAATGGCATACACAGTTGACAAGACAAATAGTTCTGCTTCGCCCAGCTCTTACACTGTCCAGGATGGTGTGCTGAACACACAGACGGATCTTAAATTCATTGGAAAAGGTTATGCTGGGTATGGTGAAGTAATTCACGAAAATTTTTTACATCTTTTAGAAAATTTTGCTAACAACTCGGCACCTAGTAAACCTATCCAAGGACAGTTATGGTATGACAGTGGTGCTTCACAACTGAAAGTTTACACAGGCTCCAACTTTGTTCCAGCAGGTAACACTGTGCCATATGGTCCAACCGCACCTGCCAATCTAGTTACAGGTGATCTTTGGATAGATTCAGACACAGCACAACTTTTTTTCTACAACGGAACATCAAATATATTAATTGGACCAAACACTTCAGCCGGTGCTAACACAAACGGATTCACGTTTGAAACCATAACAGATAACACGGACACAGATCAGAATGTAACAAAATTGTTCAACAACGGGAACCTGATTGCAATCATATCAGAAGATGAATTCACGCCAAAAGCGGCCATCTCAGGATTCGGTACAATCAAGAAAGGTATTACATTATCAACGGCAATATCAGACCTTAAATTTGCAGGCACGTCAACAGACACAGATGCACTAGGTGGAGTTGCGGCGGCCAATTATCTTAGATCCAATGCCAATGACACAACATCAGGTACGCTTGGAATCAACAATGATGACGGAGTCAAGATAGGAGTTGACAATGATCTTACACTGACTGTTGACAGCAGTGGTGTTGTGGTGCAGAACATTATATCGGACAGAGACATTACTTTCAAAGTCAATACAGGTGGTACAACGACCACGCTGATGACGATGGACGGATCAGCGGCCAGGATTGGTATAGGCACATTAACGCCGACTACAAAACTAGATGTGTCAGGCACAATAAACGCAACGGCGTTCACGGGACCGATAACAGGAAACGTAGTAGGCGCTGTAACAGGTGACGTCACAGGAGATGTTACAGGGACAGTGACTGGATCCGCAAGTCTTAACCTTTTATTGACTGGAGGAACACTCACAGGCACATTAAACTCACAGGCTATTTTGCCTAGTGCTGACTCCACATATAATTTAGGTACAGATGGCACAAGATTTGCAACAGCGTTCTTTGACACATTGGACGCAACAGAGATCAAGAGTCAAGGCGTAACAGTGAATGACAATGAGATCGTGGCAAGTAGATCCAATGACGACCTAGTGCTTAAAGGCGCAGGCACAGGTGCAGTTGTGTTGGACGGATTACAAGTGACAGGCACATCATTGAGTGCCACAGATTCAAGTGCTGTCACAGTCAACGATGATTTACAGGTACAAGGAAACTTTACAGCGGATAGTATAATCGGTGAAGTTATTTCAGTTGGAACTATTAGTGCTGGAGTAACAACAAATCAAACTATCGATGCAACTTCTGGAAGATTTTTTGAAATCTTTATTAATGGTGATGTCACACTTAATTTTACAGGCGCACAAAATGGAACATTAAAAAGAATTATAATTGTAACTCAAACGGCAGACATTAGACAAGTAACATTCCAAATAGACGGGGTAACCCAAGGTTCGAGACCAGTCGGCGATGGCTCAACAACAAATGCAAAAGAGCTTTTAGAATTACATTCATATGAGACTCAAAAAGCACTGGTCCGATACATATTAGTGTAGGAGGTAAATATAAGAAATGGCGTACACAATTAACAAAACAGACGGATCAGTAGTAACAACAATCACGGACGGAACGGTCGATAACACCACTTCGTTGCAGTTGTTTGGAAAAAGCTTCTCGGGTTTTGGTGAAGGCCTCAACGAAAATTTAGTAAAATTATTGGAAAACGCGGCTTCAACATCCGCACCAACTTCACCACTTAAAGGTGAACTTTGGTTTGACACTAGCACTGGACAATTAAAGGTGTATGACGGCACAGCTTTTGAGCCAACAGGTGGAGCGAAATCTCAGTCAGCGGAACCAACTTCGGCGTCAGCTGGAGACCTTTGGCATGATTCAGATGATGATCAACTTTATGTCTACACAGGATCTGCATTCGTACTGGTTGGACCGGTATACACAGCAGGGCAGACGCTATCAGGCTGGAAGATAGAAACACTGGCAAGTTCAGGTGGAGACAAGGTTGTGTCTTCGATGTACGTGGGCAACGTTAGGGTGGCGATACTTTCCAAAGAAACATTCACACCAACAGTTTCACAGTCAGGATTTGCTGAGATCAAAGCAGGATTCACATTGAACTCTACGTTGAGTGCAGTGTTCGAAGGAACCAACACACAGGCGGCAAACATAGATGTGTCAAGCACATCAAACACTTCAGCTACAATTATAGCCGGTGGTAACTTTCTTAGGGCGGATGCGAATGACACTACAACAGGATCATTGACGGTAGACAACGACACAGGAGTTGTCGTAGGTGACGCACAAGAATTGACAATTTCAGTTTCAAGCAATGATGTTACTATTGCACAGACATCACAGGACAAGGATCTTAAGTTCACAGTCAACGATGGTGGTAGCACCAAAACACCTTTGACATTGACAGGTGCTGATGGTGGTGTTGACATCTCAGGTGATGTGACAATCACAGGAAATTTGAATGTAAGTGGTGCATACAGTTACACTTCATCTGACATATCAGAGCACACAGACACTTTTATTAAGGTCAACTCAAGTGGCGGTGACGTTGACGCAGGATTTATCGTAGAGACGCCAGACACAGACGACGCTAGAATATTCTGGGACGCATCTGAGAACCACTGGACAGCAGGTTCAGGTGGTACATACTCTAAATTATTAAGACTGTCAGACATGACAGACGACGGTGATGGCAACAAAGGCACAAAACCTCTGACAACAGATTCATCAACAGGTAACCTTAAAGTCACAACATTGACATTGGCCGCTGTTGGATCTGACATCACTTCTTCATCGTCAACAACAAGTGCAGATGTAACAACACTAGGGCAGGTAACCAAATCACTTAAATTATGGGGTGGCTCTACAATATCCGACGATGGTAGCAACAGCATAGCAGGTAACAGATACGTTGAGACCTCAGCACCTACATCTGGTCAAGGCTCAAACGGGGATCTTTGGTTCGTAAGGGAGAGCTAATCCCATGGCGGCAATAGTTAATACTTTCTTATACTCAGGAACACTTCAACAGGTCGAAATACCACCTGGCACACAGTCAATTGACGTACACCTATGGGGTGGCGCTGGTGGCGGTGGCGGCGGTGACCGAGGTGGTCCGGGAGGCACAGGAGCCGCAGGACATCACGTGTCTGCAACAACGATTTCAATGACATCCAATATTGGCAAGACAATGTCTGTCGCAGTAGGCGGCGGTGGAGCCGGTGGAGGAGGTGGCGGTGGTGCCCCAGGTGGAACCAACGGCAAAAGCATAGCAGGGTACTCGGGTGGTACTGGTGGTTCATCAGGTCCACGTGGTTCTTCAGGCTCAGGCGGAGGTGGCGGAGGCGCCACAGTAGTATTAGTTGACGGAAACGAAATAGCAACCGCAGGTGGAGGTGCCGGAGGAGCAGGTGCTGGTATCGCCTCCAACGGTACATCAGGTTCCAACTCAAATTCAGCAACATCTAACTCACCAGGCACACTGGGAGAAAACGGCGCAGGACACTCTGGAGACGGAGGTGGTGCAGGTGCCGGCGGAGGTGGTACTGACGGAGGTACAGGTGGGAACGGTGGTTCAGGTGACAACGGTGGTACCGGTGGTACATCAGGATCAAACACAGCGGCAGGTGGCACAGAAAGCAACGGTTCTGGAGTTACGCCAGGCGGAACAGATAATGCTTACTATCAATCAGGAGTCGCAGTAGGCGGCAATCCTAGTGGATCTGGAGCAGACGGTCTTGCAGTTGTGATATTCAATATTAGCGTAGAAGGAAAATTCAAAGTTGACAATGTATGGAAAGGTATCAATGACGCTTTCTTCAAAGTTGACAATGTATGGAAAAGAATAACACAAGGATATGTCAAAATCGATAATGAGTGGAAGGCATTGTTCAACAGCGGAATAAACTTCATCAGCACATCAGCAGGTTTTGGAAACGCATCAGGAGGGTCAACATCAGGTTCTTCTGGATCAGGCGGTGGTTGTTTCATAGCAGGCACCATGATATCCATGGCAGACGGTTCTTTGAAACCCGTAGAGCAAGTTGACATAGGTGATGTGGTTTCAGTAGGCGGCAAGGTGTTCGCAACAGGTAAATTCTTGATAGACAACCTATATGACTACAATGGAATACAAGTTTCTGGCACACACATGGTCAAAGAAGACGGTGCATGGGTACGGGTTGAAGACAGTAGACTAGGTGTTGCATTAGGTGATGACGAAGTGATTGTTTATGTGTTCGGTAACGAAAACAGAAGAATTATAATCAATGGAACAGAATTCACAGATTACTTCGAATTAAGCGAACAGCAAGAACTAATCAACCATGGCGAAGATATCTTTAGTAATTGGCAGGATCATGATAGACAGATACATGATAAAAATGTTAATATACTAAATGCTTGATAAAAGTTTTTACCACGGAAAGCAAGGCGAATGTTTCAGACAGTTAGACAAACACTGGAAAAACATAAAACACGAGTTCGACACACAACCTAACAAAACTTTCCTAGATCCAGAAGACTTTTCCGACAGTGTCCGAGGACTTCCTGACGATTTTGATGACAAGTCAGGTGACTATGTAAATGGACAGTGGCAGGCACTTGGAATACAATCGGGAGATCACGAAGGTCAGTCATTCAATGATTATCCGATACTGTATTCAATACTAAGGAAATTTCCTTACAAGACTAATGTTGCTATTATGACAGTTGGTCCAAACACTAAAATTGGTAATCATACTGACAACGAAGGTGGTTGGAGATATCAAATGTGCCTAGATGATGGTGGTGGAGATCAAAGCGGTATGTACATTATGAACATTGATACTAAAAAGCAAGAATTGTACACTTGGAAAACTGGAGATGCTTTTGTATTTCAGCCAGACAGGCAGTTACACAACGGTTTCAACAACAATTCTGGCGAGAGAACCACCTTGCTAATTGACTTTTTTAAAGAATCAGAGTATACTAAAGATAAGTTTGAAAAATATTACCAGCATTATTCTGAATGTTTTGAAGGGCTGGAAAATTTAGTTGATACATATGAGTCAAGAAAGCAAAAAACGTAGGATATTTGTCACAGGCCACACCAGAGGTATAGGAAAGGCAATATGTGACTTGTACAAATCAAAAGATTATCTTTGCCATGGAGTATCAAAATCAGAAGGACTAGATGTCGACAAAGACTGTGATGCCATTGTGCAACAAATGGCAAACTTCAAATACATTGTGTTGAATGCCTACGCAAAAGACAGTCAACTTAGAATGTTGAAAGGAATCATTGACTTATATAAAGATGATGAAAAGCATGTGGCAGTAATCACAAGCACGTCTGGCACCCAGGCAGGTATGGATAGCAGTTTGAAGCAACAAGAATATAATTGGTATTGCAAAAACAAAAAAGAATTGATAGAATTTATTGAGAAGGCCCAACAAGATCTTTATGATTATCCCATACAGATATATGATGTTTGTCCCGACACCGTGGACACAGATATGAGTGATGGATTATGGGAGGAATACCCAAAACTGAACGCCGAAGATGTAGCCGAGTGCGTGGACATGTGCTTTTCAAAAAGATACAACATAAACAAGATAGTGATCCAAAAAAATGCAAAGTAGGAAATGGGACAGAGATAAGGATTATGACACTTTAGTCAAGTGGTGGACTGACTGGCAGTTTGGAAAAGTGCCAAAGGAGTGCCTCCCACCAGAGGGGATCATCATTGAAGACAACGGACGCCCATTGTGTGCTGGAGGATTGTACATAGGAGAGGGCACACAGTTTGGATTTATGGAGTGGATTGTTACCGATAAACACGCTGACAGCAGGAAAATCCATAAAGCATTAAAGATGTGCATAGATGGTATCATGGCAAAGGCAAAAAGCATGGGACTAAAACTGGTTTACACTGCGACAAAAGAACAGGCCCTACACAAAAGATACACAAAATACCACAATATGGTGCTTACAGAGAGTAACGTAAAGACTTTCCTGCGAGATCTTGACGGCTCGTATTCCAAGGATTTAACTTGGATATCTGACGATGAGCAGATCAACAGCCGTAATAAATAAGCATAAGGAGTACATTCAAATGGCAACAAAACAAGAAGTGGCAGATTACATCAATGCAAACTACGGAACAGCATGGACTGATGCGGAAGAGGCAAAGATAGATCAAATGCTCACACCGGAACTAGCGACTATATTAATCAAGTTAGTTGGTGATGTAAGTTTCTTAATTGACGTTAGAGACAACGAATCAAACAATTAGGATATGGCATACAAGATAAACAACACATTCGGAACCTTATTGGTCACCCTCACGGATGGCACGATAGACACAACCACAACTGATCTTACACTGATCGGAAAAGGTTATGCGGGTTTTGGAGAGTCGTTGAATGAGAACCTTGTAAAACTTTTAGAAAATTTTAACAATACATCAGCACCAAACAACAAAATTCAAGGACAACTGTGGTACGATAAGACTAACAATCAACTTAACGTGTACACAGGAGCAAAATTTAAACCACTAGGACCTACTCCGTCAACCACTGCACCAACAAATGCTGTGCTTGGTGATGAGTGGTTTGACACAACCAACAAACAGTATTACGTATATGATGGATCTGCTTGGACACTGATTGGACCGACAACTGTTGCAGGTTCAGGTGTGACTAATGCCATTCCAGAAACCATACAAGACAACACTGGTGTAAACAGAGACATCTTAAAATTTGTGGCCAATGATGCCGTGGTTGGAGTTGTTTCCAACTTGGCATTTACTCCTAGCTCTTCGGATACGGCAGGCGCGGCTCTTATCGCGGCAGGATATTCCACAGTAGCACAGGGTATTCAACTTTCATCAGCGGTAACGTCTGCGAAATTCAGAGGCACGTCCACAGACTCGGACTCATTGGGTGGTGTGGCGGCTACCAACTATCTAAGAGCCAATGCCAATGACACAACAACAGGAAGTTTGGGTGTGTTGAATGATTTAGGTATCACAATAGGTGCCGGCTCTGATATAACTATGCAACTTTCAAGCGATGATTTCACTATTGCTCAAACAACACAGGACAAAGACATAATTTTCACAGTCAATGATGGAGGAACACAGACAGAAGCGTTAAGGATTAAAGGATCCACAGGTAGAATTGAACATCTAAGAGTTGGCGATTTGACAGTTGATGGTACAAACACCATAATGAACACAGTTACTCTTTCTGTAGAAGACAATATTATAGAATTGAATAGAAATATATCATCAAACGCTGGAATGCCAAGTTACTCTGGATTGAAGGTCAACAGAGGTGCATCATCGAGTGCAACGGAACAGAATCTTTATTGGGTTTGGGACGAAACATTCGCCGATGATGGCACAACAATTCATGGAAATGCCGGCGGTGCCTGGACTGCGTTCAAAGGTGCTGACGGAGACACTGAACTAGAAGCACCAACCTTGGTTGATCTAAGAGCAAACATTGTTCACGCTACATCTACATCGGCACAATATGCTGATTTGGCGGAGAGATACGAGGCTGACTGTGAAACAGAAGCGGGTGATGTGGTGCAATTAGGTGGACATGCTGAAGTGACCAAATGCCAAACTGAACTTTCAGACGCTGTTTTTGGTGTTGTGTCAGATTCACCAGCATTCTTAATGAATGCACAGGCAGGAAACAACAACACACACCCTATGGTGGCACTGAAAGGACGTGTTTTCGTCAAGCTCAAAGGCACAGGTAAGGCAGGTGACAGGTTGGTTTCTGCAGGAAACGCCGAAGCACGTGTGGCAACTGCGGACGAATGCAACCATTTCAACGTAATAGGACGTCTTATTAAAGCTAAATATAATGAACAAACAGCACTCACAGAGTGTGTGATAGGAGTTAAATAGAATTATGGCATATGTAGCAGGTGAAACCATCAAAGACGATGAATACAATGTATTTGTTGCGAGTTCAAGTTCACCATTTGGTTACAATCATATTGCCGGCACAGGATCAGGCAATCAAGGACTAGGCCAAACAGAATTAGCACAGGTAAGTGCCACAGATTCGAATCTTATAAAAGCGGCCAGTTGGAATTCACTGTTAGCAGGAATTGACAACATTGCCAACCACACAAACGATTCAATGACAGCAAGGGGACAGGTCACAGCAGGGGATCCAATCAAGATCAAAGCGGCTCTTGCCACGGACCTAGCAACACTGTCGGCTTCAGTCGCGGGTGGTTGCACATCTGCAACAGCACTTACAGAAAGTTCAGAACTTAGAAGTGCGGCATCAGGAACAAGATTCGCTGGTTCACACGTGGTTGAACATTCAGTGACTTTTGCAAGTGGTAACAATCTAAGATTCTTTTTCAACGCGGGTGGTAAGATAAGAATAAAATTGACCAGAACAGGCAACGGTGGTAGTTCTGCCACATCAAAGGATTCTTCAGTTGACGAATTGATCACTGCATTGGGCAACTTCGACATAGGAGCACAGGTATCAACAAGATCAGGTTCAGGTGAAACATTACAGACTGACGGACTTGCCAACGGTGTTGATGACCTCGGCACATCATACACAACGATTGCTGTAATCAGACAATCCAATGGAACCTACACAACCATGGATCTAAAGATCGAAGGTAAAGTGGACAATGCCACTTATGGCGATGCTACAAAGGTAACAATCAAGTGTTCAGTGATTGACGCTGACTCAGGAGACTCGGAGTTCACAGATGGTAATACTTCAAGTGTGGACCAGTATGCTAACTTCATTGGTACGACAGACTGGGGATTATTCACAGTGAATCCAACGACGGCACAGGGTCTAGGTTCAGTTGTTGACATATCAGCAAGTGCGATAGAGTCCAACACTACATCATAATAAATTTTTTCCGACATTGCATTCAGCAATAATTAACTGTATAATACAGTTATATGGATATTGGCAATATTAAGAAACACTCAGAGCTTAACTTTGAAGTCGCACAGGCTAAGAAAAACGCATTAGAGAAAATGCGTTCTCGACAGTTGATGGCGTACAACGAAAGGCTTTTCAAAGCGGACGCTGACACCATAAATCTTGTAAGCACAATGAAGCAACATAACAAAGATTTTTTCGTGTTGGACGTGAATGACAATCCCTGTCACATCAAGGACCCGGATGATTTCCTACAAAGATTAATACAAAGGAACCAGGAAACACTGAACGCATATCACCAACTGCATGAAGATCTCTCAAATAAGGGAAGATAATGACAACTGGGGTACTGATATACTGTTTCGACAATCCTGACACACAATATCACAAGTTGACTGAGCGTTGTGTGGCACAAATTAAACAGTATCTAAAACTAGAAATTACGATAGTAACAGATTTAGAGACATTCAAGAAATTCAAACCCATGGGCATGATCAACTACAAGTTGGTGGAGGCAAAGACAACAAATAAGAGAACATACAGGGGAAAAAATGTTGCATGGTACAACAAAGAACGTGCCCTGGCATACGAACATTCTCCCTACGACACAACCATACTGATGGACTGTGACTATTTTGTTTTCTCTTCAACCCTACTGGAACTTGCAAATACAAAATTCGACATGATGTTGCATGATCGTGTTAAGGATCTCACAGGGCAAAACATGATAGAGGGCAAAGATGAAAGCACTCTGCCTTTGGTGTGGGCGACGGTGACTATATTCCGTAAAACAGAAAACACCAAACAGATATTTGAATTGATAAAACACGTGCAAGAGTATTATACACACTACAAGAACCTCTACAGGATTCGTTATGAGAATTACAGGAATGACTATGCGTTTGCAATAGCATTGCATCAGTTGAATCTAGGAGATAGGATACCAACGCCTATGAGCATGTTGGCTGACAGCGTTGATGTGCTGGACAGTGATGACGATGGTATAATTTTCAAACACAGCAACAAAGTCAATTTCACATCGGGATTGGACTTACACATAATGGACAAGGAGTGGTGCAATGGATAGGGGATATGTTTGGTTAGCGTTGAACAACTCGACCACTGACTATGTTGAGCTCAGCAGAATACTGGCCAAAAGTATAAAGCAAGTTAATCGGTATAACAAGGTGTGCGTGATCACCGACAAACCTATAGAGGACAAACTGTTTGATTATGTCAAAGTCCTCAAAGAAGACGACAGTGCAGGACAGGAATGGAAACTGAACAATGAATACAAGGTATTTGCGTTGACCCCGTTCACTCACACAATAAAACTTGAGGCGGACATGTTGTTCACACAAAACACAGACTGGTGGTGGAATTTCCTTTGGCAACATGATCAAGTGTTCTCATATAATTGTAGGAACTATCAGGACAGGGTAGTAAAGAACAGTTTCTATAGGAAGTTGTTCGAGAGAAATAGATTGCCCAATGTGTACAATGGTCTACATTATTTTAGAAGGAGCGTCAAGGCAAAACAGTTCTATGACATCTGTGAAACTATAATAAAAGATTGGAAGACTGTCAAGGAAAAAGTCCTTGTGAACTGCCATGACGAACAGCCGACCACAGATGTGGTGTATGCATTGGCAAACAAAATACAGGACCCTTTACAAAATGGCAAAGTTGATTATGAATGGTTCAAGTTCATGCACAACAAACAGCACATCAATGGCATAGGACAGCAATTCGACAACGACAATTTCCTTTACCCTCTCAAGGTGGGCAACAAACTATACATGGGAGGATACAGGCAAAGCAGGATAGTGCATTATCACAATAAGAAATTAGTAGGAGAGTTAAATGGATCCACTCCTTAAAGCATTGGCAGACATGCCGCCGCCAAAGAAAAAGAGGCACATGGTCACTGTAGATGGACAGAGCATAGAAGTAAGCCTTCAAAAGAAATTGGAGATAATGCGTTCAGGTGAGTCTGCATTCATGATCAAAGATGGAAACATAGTGCTTAAACCAAGAAAGAGAACAAAAGTCAAGTGCAAAGTGCTAGTAAAGGCAGATGTTGGAGCACATTTCCTTGAAGATGATCCATACTGGATAGAAGATATCGCAGAGAAAGGATACCAATGGCAGATAAAATCAGGGTGACAGATCTAGATTTTGTTTACATCAGTTACATGGAGCCCAACAAAGAAGAAAATTGGGCTGACCTTAAAAACAAGGTTCCATGGGCAAAACGTGTTGACGGTGTAAAAGGTTTTGATTCTGCACACAAGGCCGCGGCCGAGATTTCAGATACTGATTTCTTCATAAGTGTCGATGGTGATAACATCATTGACGAACGTTTCCTCTTACAAACAATGGACTTTGAAAAGACAGATAGGAAAGCAGTACACAGGTGGCGGGCAAAGAACATAATCAATGGACTTGTGTATGGAAATGGCGGATTGGTTGGCTGGGACAAAGAAACTTGCCTCAACATGCACACACATGAAAACGCAACAGACAAAAAAGCGGAGATAGATTTTTGCTGGACAGTAAAGCATGAAAACTTGCACAACTGTTATTCAACTAGTGTGATCAACAATGAACCTTTCCAGGCCTGGATAGCAGGATACAGGGAAGGAGTCAAGATGAGTCTCAATCAGGGTGAACACATTCGACCAGACGAATTTATGAAAAAGATATGGGGTCCTAACTTGAGGATACTCAGCACATGGATGACAGTAGGAGCCGATGTGGACAATGGCAAGTATGCAATGTTGGGAGCAAGGATGGGTTGCTACAGCACCACAGTGGATACCAACGAATGGATACAGGTAAGGGACCTCGACAAGATGGTTGATCTATATGAGAATTCGGTAAACCCAGATAACATTGATGAGGATCTTAAAATTTATGGTGAGAGCATACGACAGAGAATTGACCTGCCAGTGGCAGAGTTGGACGAGTATCAGAGCAGATTCATCAAATACATCTATCCACCACACAAAAACACAGGAGTGCAAGACCGTGAGTACAAGTGATTACAAATCAAACGCACTTAAGGCCAAGGAAAAACTGCAGACGGTTTCTCCCACAATGTGCCTGGCGAAGTGGAACCAAACGTCACTTCATCTGCCCACAGGCATGACTAATTCGTGCTACCACCCACCATTGCACAACATAGACGCAAGGCAACTGGAAAAGAATCCAGCGGCACT
>CEOF01040828.1_pt1 | contig 13402 bp, 11 predicted proteins | sample 361311 | NCBI WGS metagenome assembly CEOF01 (sample SAMEA2619667, study PRJEB7988) | marine metagenome | biome: marine biome (ENVO:00000447); feature: surface water layer (ENVO:00002042); material: "saline water (ENVO:00002010), including plankton (ENVO:xxxxxxxx)" | depth 5 m
GGGAAAGTAACTTGTGTTGTATCAAATTGAGCATGGTTATCAATCTTTCCATTTAAGTGACTATGTTTTCCAGTTAAAATTACTGCTCTTGAGGGTGCACAAATTGAATTGGTTACACATGCATTGGTAAATAAAATACCTTCATCAGCAATGCGGTCGATATTAGGTGTTTGAATAAGTTTATCATCGTAAGCACTAATAGCTTGATAAGCATGGTCATCTGACATTATAAATAAAATGTTTGGTCTTTTATCATTATCTGAACAACTAAACATTAATAAAAGGATAAAAAATAGAAGAGATTTTTTCATTTGGATTGTGTTTATTAATAAATATATTTCTTTAATAATAAAAAATCAACGAATTGAATATAAATAACAGCAATAAGTTAACTTTAAAGATTATATAAAAATTGATTTTATGAAAATTTTGGTGACTGGTGGATTAGGATTTATTGGCTCTCATACGAGTGTTGAATTAATAAATAAAGGATATGAAATAACTATAATTGATAACCTTGTAAATTCTAATATTAGTGTTTTAAAAAATATTGAAAAAATTACTGGATTTAGACCTGAATTTCATAAAATTGATTTGAGAAATAAAAATGAATTAAAAAAAATATTTAGATCCAATATTTTTAATGGAGTTATTCATTTTGCAGCATTAAAATCTGTTTCTGAAAGTGTAAAAAACCCAGAGCTGTATCTATCAAATAATGTTGAAGCAACCAAAAATCTAATTGATATTATTTCATCAAAAGGTAAAAAAACTAATTTAATTTTTAGTTCAAGTTGTACAGTATATGGGCAAGCTGAAAAATTACCAATTAATGAATCGAGTCCGGTTGTTAATCAGGAATCTCCATACGGAGAATCAAAAAAAATTTGTGAAGAAATAATAAGAAATGAAATAATTATAAATAAAAATATTAATGGAATCAGTCTTAGATACTTTAATCCAATTGGCGCACACGAGTCATCATTGATTGGAGAACTAGCAAAGGGTATTCCTGAAAATTTAGTTCCATATATAACTCAATCTGCAATTGGTAAAAGAAAAGAATTAATAATTTTTGGAAATGATTATCCAACCAGGGATGGAACATGCATAAGAGACTACATTCATATTAAAGATTTAGTAAAGGCACATGTCAGTGCTTTTGAATTTCTTTCAAAAATGAAAAAAGAAAATTTTTATGATTTTTTTAATGTTGGTACAGGGAAAGGAATAACTGTATTGGAGCTTATAAAAATATTTGAGGATACAAATAATATAAAATTAAACTATAAAATTGGAAATAGAAGAGCTGGTGATATAATAGCAGCATATGCAGACACCAAAAAAATAAATAATACTATTGGATGGTATGCAAAAAATACTATATCTGATGCTTTAAAGACTGCTTGGAATTGGGAAAAACAACTAAGTAAATTAAATGATAATTAAGGTCAAATCTCCTGGAAGAATAAATTTAATTGGTGAACATACTGATTATAACGGAGGATATGTTCTGCCAGGAGCTATCAATAAGGCAATTAAATTTGAGATTTACAAAGTTAATAAAGTTCATTGTGAGGTTAAATCTGCAAAAATTAAGAAATCATTAATTTTTGATATAAACAAAATAAAAAAAAGTGAAACTCATTGGCACAATTATATTATAGGTACCATAGATTACTTTCTAAGTAAAAAAAATAAAATTACCCCTTTTAACTGCTCTATTAAATCAAATCTTCCGATTGGATCTGGAATAAGCTCTTCATCCGCTTTAATATCTGGATTTGCTAAAGCAATAATTGAACTATATGAATTAAAATACAATAAATCAGATATTATTAAAATCGTTAGTTATGTAGAAAGAAATTTTATCGGTTTAAAAGGGGGAATTATGGATCAGTTTACTGTAAATTATGGTTTAAAAGATAATCTAATTTTACTAAATTGTTATAATTCAAGTTATAATTACATTGAATTTAAAAGTAAATCTTTTTGCATTTTACTTCTTAATACAAATGTTAAGCATACTTTAATTAATTCTGCTTACAACGATAGAGTTAATGAGTGTCTAAATGCTGAAAAAATATTAAATACTTATTTTAATTGTAATAAAAAATTGGCAAATTTCACACTTGATGAATTAGATTTAGTCAAAAATAAATTAAACCTAATTGTTTTTAAAAGAGCAAGATTTGTAATAAGTGAAAACACAAGAACTTTAAATGGTTCAGAACTTTTAAAAGAATCAAATTTTCATGAATTTGGAAAGTTAATGTATGATTCTCATAATGGTTTGAAAAATCTTTATGAAGTAAGTTGTGCTGAACTTGATTTCATTGTAGATTATACAAAAAAATTAAAATATGTCGTGGGTTCAAGAATGATGGGTGGGGGATTCGGTGGTTGTACTATAAATTTAATTGAAAAAAAATATATAGATAAATTTATTAAAGATATTTCCAGAAACTATCTAACTACTTTTAATAAGAATCTTACCCCTATTAAAGTTAATATTGCCAATGGATTAACTTTTAAAAAAATTAAGTAGCAACATTAACAGCTCTAGTCTCTCTGATAACGGTAACTTTAACCTGACCAGGGTATGTCATTTCATTTTGAATTTTCTGTGATATTTCAAATGAAAGTTTTTTTGACATTTGATCATCAATTTTCTCACTTTCTACCATTACCCTCAGCTCTCTTCCAGCTTGAATTGCAAAAGCTTTATTTACTCCATCAAAACTATATGCAACATTTTCTAAATCTTTTAGTCTTTGTATATAACTTTCCATTACCTGTCTCCTTGCACCAGGTCTTGCTCCAGAGATTGAATCACAAACTTGAACAACTGGAGATAAAAGATTATTCATTTCAATCTCATCGTGGTGCGCTCCAATTGCATTACAAACATCTTCTTTTTCACCAAATTTTTCAGCCCACTGCATGCCAAGTAAAGCATGTGGAATTTCAGATTCCTCCTCAGGAACTTTACCAATATCGTGTAATAATCCAGCTCTTTTAGCTAGCTTAGTGTTTAAACCTAATTCAGATGCCATTATGCTACACAACTTTGCTACTTCTTTTGAATGCTGTAATAAGTTTTGACCATATGAAGATCTAAATCTCATTCTGCCAACTGCTTTGATTAATTTAGGGTGCAATCCATGAATTCCTAAATCAATTACGGTTCTTTTACCGATTTCTATAATTTCATTTTCTATTTCCTTAGATGTTTTTTTTACTATATCTTCAATTCTAGCAGGGTGAATTCTACCGTCTGTAACTAATTTTTTTAATGATAAACGTGCAACCTCTCTTCGCACTGAATCAAAACAAGAAAGTAATATAGCTTCAGGTGTATCATCAACTATTACTTCAACTCCAGTAGCACTTTCAATAGCTTTAATATTTCTACCCTCTCGTCCAATTATTCTACCTTTAATATCGTCTGATTCAATATTAAAAACAGAAACACAATTATCAATCGCTTCCTCTGTTCCTAGTCTTTGAATTGAGGTTATTACAATTTTTTTAGCTTCTTGTTTAGCAGATAACTTAGCTTCATCTATCATGTTTTGAGATATTTCTGAAGCTTGGGATCTAACTTCGTCTTTTAGTACTTTGAGTAACTCATCTCTTGCTTGATTCGCTGAATAACCAGCAATTTTTTCAATCTCTTTTATCTGATTTTTTTGGATTTTATCAATCTCTGATTTCTTTTTATCAATTGAATGACTTTTTTTATTTAAAGTTTCAATTTTATCTTCTAAATCTAATTTAAGTTTTTCAATTTTTTTTGATTTCAAATCTAATTCACTTTCTTTTAATTTTAAATTTTGTTTTTTTTCTTTGTTCTCAGCATCTTTTGATAAAATATACTTTTCATGCTGAGATTTTAATTCTAAAAATTTTTCTTTCGCCTGTAAAATTTTATTATTTTTCAAATTTTCAGCTTCAACCTGTGTATCCTTTAACATTTTATCAGCAGAAGACTTTATATCATCAAAATATTTTTTATTAAAAATTTTACTAACAAAAAAACTAGTCATTCCACCAAGAAAAAAGCCTATCGATATATAAACTAAATATTCCATAATTATTTTAAAAAAAAACCTACATACAGATTGATTGTATAAACTCTATTTATACAAGTTTAGAGCTAACTAAATATTCGAAAATCCTGAAACAGGCACGCTCTAGCATTTAGACTCACTCTTTTTAATTTATTAGCGTTGAGTTTACCAAATTAAATCTGATGTAGGTAGTATTAATTTATTTTAATGAACGTTAAGAATCTAAACATTGGGATAATAAAGTATTAATATTAATTAACTCATGGTTAATTTCATTAATATTATCATCTTCATTTTTAGAAAAATTTTTAGATTGACTAATTATTTGTAATGCACACATTGCTAGACTATCTTGCTTATCTTTAACAGCATATTTCTTTTCATATTCAACAATCATATTATTAATTTGCTTTGATGCTTTTCTTAATACTTCTTCTTGACTAGGATTTACGTTTAAAGGATAAATTCTATTTGCAATATTTAATTTAATTTTTTGCATTAAGAAGTTAATTTAATAATACAATCATCAATTTCATTAATCATTTTTTTAATTTTTCTTTTTGTTTTGTTCTTATCATTACTACCTAAAATAGCTTTTCCCATTTCTAATGCATTATATTTTTCTTTCAATTTAATTATAACATTATCCTTGTCTTTCAATATTTGTTTTACACTTAGAAGTTCATTAGAAAGTTTAGTATTTGAAGATTTTACACTATTAAATTTTTTTATAAGTAAACGTGTATTATTTTTTAATTCTTCAATTATAGGCAAACTTTCTTTCAAAATTTTCAGCTATTATTTAAATTTAAAGTTAATTAATTTTTTGTAAGCTTAAGATACATTAATATTGAAAAAATTATTTTATTACATATTAGTTTTAATTTTTCATTTTAACTTTTCTCAAAATAAATTTAATTCTCCAATCGATTATGGTATTTTACTAAGTGGGAATTTTGGAGAAATTAGATCAAGTGGCTTTCATACCGGAATTGATATTAAAACAAAAGGTAAGGAGGGCGAAATAATACGATCTATCGATGATGGATATATTTCTAGAATACAAGTTTCAACTATTGGATATGGAAAAGTCATATACATAAATCATTATAACGGCTTAAAATCTGTTTATGGACATCTTGAAAACTTTAGTAAAAATATTGACAATGAAGTTAAATACTATCAATACAAGAACAAAAGCTACCTAGTAAATTTATACTTTAAAGAGAATGAGATTAACGTAAAAAAGGGTGAAGTAATTGGTTTTTCAGGAAATACTGGAACTTCATTTGGACCACATCTTCACTTCGAAATTAGAACACTTAACGACATTCCTCTAAACCCATTAAGATACAAATATAATATTGCTGATACTATAAGACCGATAGCTAGAAGACTATATGTTTATAAAAAAACTAATGGTTCATTATATAAAAAAAAACTAACGATGAAGAGAATTAATGATAGTGTTTATAAATCTGAATTAAAGTCAAATGACACAATTTTTTTTGGTATTGAAACAACAGACAACCAAAGCTACACTTACAATATAAATGGGACATATAGAATATTACTTAAAGAAGAACAAAAAGATTTAATAGAATTTAAATTTGATTCTCTGTCATTTAATGAAAAAAAAATGTTTTTAAAACATTTAGACTTTGAAGAATTGATAAGGAATAATGCAAAAATAATATTACTGAATGACGAAATTGATAGCAACTATAAGTTTGTAAAAGAAAATAAATCTGGAAAGTTTTATATTAAAAATTCTGAAATAAGCAATTTTACAATAAAACTTTCAGACTTCAATAACAATAACACCTATGTTAAAATCAAAGTTTTTGGGGATAGTATAAAAAAATTTCAAGGTTATAAAAACATAAAGTTTGAAAGGCAAATTAAATCTAATCTAAATTATGATTTAACATATAACAAGGCGAATGTAAAATTTATGAAAAATACATTTTATAAAGATGTAACAATTCGTTTTGATTTCAATAACGATACTTTGTACATCACAAACCCTTATATACCTGTAAATAAATCATTTACAATTAATTTTCCAATTAAGAATAAATTTTCAAAAGGTATTTATTTGGCAAGAGCTGATAAAAATGATAATAGTTATTATTCAAGCTCAAAAATTATAAATAATTACTTTGTTTCGAATTCTAGATCATTAGGAAAATATTTTATAAGTATAGATACAATCTCACCAAAAATTAAAAAAATTGGAAAAGACATTTCAATAAGTAAAAAACAAAAATTAAGATATTACATAAATGATGATGAAACTGGAATTAAAAAATATCAAGCTTTTATTAATGATCAATGGGTCCTTTTTGAATATGAGCCAAAAAAAAATTACATCCAGTATACGCCAGATAATTTTGTTAAACTTGAAAAAGTAAATTATTTAAAAATTGAGTTAGAAGATATGGTTGGTAATAAAAAAGAGTTTTCAGAGGTTTTTTATTATGAAAATTAATTATCATTAATAAATTTATTCAAAAAATGTACGACCTTATCAACCTCATCTTTTTTATTTAATTTTGAAAATGAAAATCTTAGGGAAATATTTTTCATAGCATCTGAATCAAGAATTTCAGTAAGTACATGAGATGGCTTATCACTTCCCGATTGACAGGCACTTCCAGCTGAACAAGCTATACCCTCTATATCCAATTTAAAATTCAGAATGGGTTTTTTTTCAACATCAATAGGTAATAATATATTTAAAATTGTATAACTAGATTTATTTATAGATCCATTTATTTTAAAATCAATACTTTTTCTTAATTCACTTATAAAATATTTTTTTAAATCTTGTATTTTTTCTTTTTCAGTATCGAGTTTTTTATAAGCTTCAATAAATGCTACTTTTAAACCAGCTATGTTGTGAACACTTTCTGTACCACCTCTACGTCCCCTTTCTTGGGCTCCTCCTTCAATGAGAGAATTAAATTTTAATTTTTCTCTGACAAACGTAAATCCAATACCTTTAGGACCATGAAATTTATGAGCGGAACATGTTATAAAATCAATATTAATTTTACTTAGATCAATTTTATAATGTCCTATGGTTTGAACAGTATCGCTGTGGAATAATGCATTGAACTTTTTACATATATTTCCAACTTCACTTAAATCTATAATGGACCCAATTTCATTATTGATATGCATAAGGCTGACAAGGGTTTTTTTATCAGAACTGGAAAGTAAATTTTCCAGCTCAATTAAGTCAGGGAACCCTTGATTATTTACATTAATGTATACCAACTCAATGTCATATTTTATTTTGCATGAATCTGAGGCAACTAATACTGCTTTATGTTCAATTTTTGTAGTAATAATTCTCTCAATTTTATGAGTCTCGACAGCACCTTTAATGATCATATTGTTTGATTCAGTACCACCAGAGGTGAAAATTATTTCTGAAGATTTTACATTAAGTTCATCTGCAATACTTTTTCTTGTACCCTCAATTAAAGACCTTGATTCTCTTCCAAAAGAATGAATAGAAGAGGGATTCCCAAAGTTATTTTTCATAACTTGAGATACGATGTCAGCAACATCTTCTGAGATTGGCGTTGTAGCTGCATTATCAAAATATACTTTGGTCATAAATTTTTTCAAATATATGCGAAATTTAAAATTAAACTAAAAGTTATTTAATGAAAATAATAACAAGTAAAAACAATCAAATATTTAAGTTTTTAGTTAGAATCTCAAAAAAATCTAATATTCGAAAAAAAACTGATAACTTTCTAGTTGAAGGTAAAAAAGAAGTTGATTTATGCATTAAATCAAATTACGTTATTAAGTCATTATTTGCTACCGAAAAAAAAATATTAAATCAAAGTTATAATGATATTATTTGCGATGATCGATTTGTAGTCAGTAAAGACTTGATGGAAACAATAACTTATCGGTCATCATCAAAAATTGTTGCAATTGTAAAAAGAAAAAAATTTGATATTACTAAAATAAAATTTTCAGATGATGAATTAATATTAGTTTTAGATAAGCCTGAAAAACCTGGAAATATTGGAGCTATACTAAGGACTTACAATGCTTTAGGATTTAAAAATATTATAATTTCAGATTCAAAGACTGAAATATATAATCCAAATATTATTAGATCAAGTTTGGGTGCAATTTTCTACTTAAATATTTTTCAATTGGATACAAAAAAAACAATAACATTTTTAAAAGAAAATAATTTTAATATTTATGGTAGTTTAATTCAATCAAATAATCTAATAAATGATATAGATTTTAGAAAAAAATGTGCTGTTTTAATGGGTACTGAATCTTCACGAATAAATGATATGTTTTTAAAAAACTCTAACTCAACTTTTAGAATACCAATGATTGGAGATGTTGATTCTTTGAATTTATCTGTTTCTACTGCAATTATTTTGTATGAGGCAATGATTCAGAAAAAATCTATTAATTTTATGTAAATATGAATATTTCATCGGATAAATTAGTCAATAGAAAGATTGCTAGAGAATATAAAAAATTATTAAAAGTAAGTTATCAAACACTTAGCGATGATGATAAAAATTTGATACGTAAAGCTCTTGACTTGGCGATTGATGCTCATAAAGATCAATTTAGAAAGTCTGGTGAACCTTATATTTTTCATCCAATATCTGTTGCTAAAATTGTTGCTGAAAAAATTGGTTTAGATGCGAATAGTATTGCTGCAGCTCTTCTTCATGATGTAGTTGAAGATTCTCGTTATGATATAATTAAAGTAGGTTCTTTATTTGGACAAAAAATTGCAAAAATAGTTGAAGGTTTAACTAAAATTTCAAGACTAAAAAAAGATAAAATTTTATCGCTTCAATCTGAGAATTTTAGAAAAATGCTCCTAACCCTGAATGATGATGTTCGAGTTATATTAATTAAAATTGCTGATAGATTACACAATATGAGAACAATGGAGAGTATGAGTCCTGAAAAGCAAATTAAAATTTCATCCGAAACTCTTTACATATATGCTCCAATTGCTCACAGAATTGGATTATATGAAATAAAATCCGAATTAGAAGATTTAAGTTTAAAGTATACTGATAATGAGACTTATGATAGCATTAAAAATAGTTTGGAAAAGTCTAAAGATGATCAAAACTTATACATAAGAAATTTTGCTAGAAAAATATCAGACAAACTAAAGTCAGAATCAATATTTTTTAAAATTAATGGAAGATCTAAATCAATTTTTTCAATCCGAGAGAAAATGATAAATAAAAATATAGCAATTGAAGAAGTATATGATCGCTTTGCAGTAAGAATAATTTATAATAGTAATACTAATGATGAAAAGTTAATTGCCTGGAAAATTTATTCAATTGTTACAGACGTTTATAGACCTAATCCAACAAGATTAAGAGATTGGATTTCTAATCCTAAAACTAATGGATATGAAGCTTTACACATTACTGTTGTTGGGCCAAGTAAAAGGTGGATTGAGGTTCAAATAAGATCTGAAAGGATGCATGAGATTGCTGAAAGAGGATACGCAGCTCATTTTAAATATAAACAAGGAAATAAACAAGAGAGCGGTTTGGAACAATGGCTTAATAAGCTTAAGGATGTTCTAGAAAACAATGATTCCAATGCAGTTGATTTTGTTGAAGATTTTAAATTAAATCTATATTCAAACGAAATTTTTGTTTTTACTCCAGAAGGTGATTTAAAATCACTTCCAAAAGGTGCTTCAGCACTTGATTTTGCATTTGCAGTTCACACTGATTTAGGATTAAAAACTAGAGGAGTTAAAGTTAATGGAAAAATAGTTCCATTAAATTTTAAATTAAAAAGTGGTGATCAAGTTCAAGTTATAAAAAGTATTAATTCAAAACCCAGTGCTAGCTGGCTTGATTATGTTGAAACCTCCAGAGCCAAATCTAAAATAAGATCCGCGCTTAATGAGAATAAAAAGATGATTGCAGAAGACGGTAAAGAAATTCTGAGAAGAAAACTTAAACACTTAAAAATATCATTTGAGGAAGATATAATTCATAAACTTCAAAATTTTCTTAACCTACAATCATCGCTAGATCTTTTTTATGGTGTTGGAGTTGGAAGTATTGATAATTCTGAACTTAAAAATTTTGCTAAAACTGAAGGAAGTAGTTTTATAAAATTTTTTAGAAGAAAACCAAAAAAAAATTTATTGACTAATAAAGAACAGCTTATTAAAAATAATCAATTAATATTCGGTAATGGAAGCGAAAAACTTGATTATAAGTTTTCAAGTTGTTGTAATCCTATTCCGGGTGATAATGTTTTTGGATTTTTAACAATAAGCGATGGAATAAAAGTCCACAAATCTAGTTGTAGAAATGCTTTAAGACTTCAATCAAAATTTGCATATAGAATTCTAAAAGCCAAGTGGGTTGATTCCTCTCATTATGAATTTTCATCAACAATTCAAATTATTGGAATTGATAATCTTGGATTGGTAAATAGAATTACAACAATAATTTCAGAAAACTTAAATATTAACATGGAAAAGATGTCATTCGATACCGAAGGAGATACTTTTAAAGGTTTAATAACTTTAAAAGTAAAAAATAAAAATATTGTTGATAAGTTAATGACAAGACTTAAAAAAATTAAAGGAGTTGATAAAGTTCTTAGATTTTAATAATTAATTTTGAAAAATCAAATGAAAGATAATAAATCCGGAAATCAATTATTAGTTAGAGAAGTTTTTTCTAAATTTTTAGATTCAAAATCTCATAGAAAAACACCTGAAAGATTTGCAATACTAAATGAAATATATAATCTAAATCAACATTTTGATATTGAATTTTTATTCAGTGTAATGAAAAAAAAGAAATATCGTGTAAGTAGAGCAACTCTGTACAATACTATTGACCTTCTGCTTGAATGTCATCTGGTCAGAAAACATCAGTTTGGAAATAACATAGCTCATTATGAAAAATCTTACTTTGATAGACAACATGATCATTTAATTTTGACTGATTCAGGTGAGGTTATTGAGTTTTGTGATCCTAGATTACATAACATAAAAAAAAGTATCGAAGAAATTTTTAATGTTAGTATTGAAAAACACTCTTTATACTTTTATGGAAAAAAAATAAAAAATGAAAATTGATCTTATATTAGGTCTTCAATGGGGTGATGAAGGAAAAGGAAAGATAGTTGATGTACTAACATCGGATTATGATATTATTGCTAGATTTCAAGGTGGGCCTAATGCAGGTCATACACTCGAGTTTGATGGAATAAAACATGTTTTACATACTATTCCGTCAGGTATTTTTCATGATGGTAAATTAAATATCATTGGAAATGGCGTTGTTATCGACCCAGTTATATTTGAAAAAGAAATTGAAAAATTAAAAGCTCTCAACGTTGACCTTAAAAAAAAATTATTAATATCAAGAAAAGCTCATTTAATTCTACCAACTCACCGACTAATTGATAAGGCTTCTGAACTTTCAAAAGGAAAAAAGAAAATTGGCTCAACTCTTAAGGGAATAGGTCCAACATACATGGATAAAACAGGTAGAAATGGATTGAGAGTAGGAGATTTAGAAATGGAAGGTTGGAATGAAAAGTTTGAAAATTTAATAAATAAACATCTTAATATCATTAATAATTTTAATGTTGAGATTGATTTTGATATTGAAAGTTTAAAAAAAGAGTTTTTAGTGTCTATTGACTTTATGAATAATCTTGAATTTATTGATAGTGAAGAATATTTTCATAATTCAATTAAAAAAGACTACAAGATTTTAGCAGAAGGTGCTCAAGGTTCTTTATTGGATATAGATTTTGGAACATACCCTTATGTTACTTCATCAAATACAACATCTGCAGGTGCGTGTACTGGTTTAGGAGTTCCTCCAAATAAAATTGGTAATGTATTTGGTATTTTTAAAGCGTACACAACGCGCGTAGGTAGCGGTCCCTTCCCCACAGAACTTTTTGATAAAGTTGGAGATAGAATTGCTAAAGAAGGAAATGAATTTGGAGCAACAACTGGAAGAGCTAGAAGGTGTGGATGGCTTGATATAGTATCATTAAAGCATTCGATTAACGTAAATGGTGTTACTGAGTTGATAATGATGAAAGGAGATGTTCTTTCAGGATTAAAAAAAATTAAAATATGCGTAGGATATAAGTATAAAGGTAGTGTAATAAAACACCTTCCTTTTTCTCTCAACGATTCAAGCTTAGAACCAATTTATGAAGAATTAGATGGTTGGAAAGAAGATATTTTTGAAATCACAAATTATGATAAACTTCCAACAAACTTTAAAATTTATATTGATTATCTTGAAACTAAACTTAACTTAAAGATTAAAATTGTCTCAGTTGGCCCAGATAGAAAACAAACAATTTTTAGGTAATAAATTTTACTTTCTAAAGCTATTTTTTTTAATAATCTCTTTGTTAAACTATTCTCAAGAAATAAAACAAATTGAGATTATATACGCAGGATCATTCGATAGAGATGAAAATATTTATCCAGATGGAAATATTTTAAAAAAAGATAAAGATCGAAAGGTTAATCTAAAACATGAGGATATGAATATATTCTCAAACAAATCTATTTTTTTTCAAAAAAACAACTCTGTCATCTCTGTTGGAGACGTTTTCATAAACCAAGGGGATACTTTAAAACTATATTGTGATTCGTTGAATTATAATGGAAAAATAAAAAAAATGTATGCTCATGGGAATGTCAAACTAATAAATAATGAGATGAAACTTGAATCTAAAAATTTAGAGTTAGATAGGGTAAACAATGAAGCTTTTTTTTATGATGGAGGAAAAATTATTGATAGTTTATCAGAAATAACTAGCATAAATGGTAAGTATTTTATTGATCTCAAAAAATATATTTTTAATAATAATGTAGTTGTTAAAGACCAAGATAGAATAATTAAATCTGAAATGATGGATTATTTTCTAGATAATGAAAAAACTATTTTTTATAAGAGAACATCAATTTATGGTGATGAATATACTGTAAGATGTAACTCTGGATATTATGAGCCAAGAAGTAAAACTGGAGTTTTTAAGAATAGTGCTAGAATTGATTTTGATACAAGAGAAATCTATGGTGATAGTATTTTTTTTAATGAAGAAAAGGAGTATTCAAGTATAACAAATAATGTCAAAATAGTTGATTCAAAAGAAAATTTGGTTTTAAAAGGTGAATTTGCTGAATTTTTTAAAAAAAATGACTCAGCAATTATTACAAAAAACCCTATTGCAATAAATATTTTAAGGAATGACTCCTTACTAATAAAGGCTGATACATTAATTTCTATAGG